>Ga0116231_10009936_pt1 | contig 15649 bp, 23 predicted proteins | sample S1TSphgellanicum_2_FD_89695 | JGI IMG/M metagenome (GOLD analysis project Ga0116231, IMG submission 89695) | Host-associated microbial communities from peat moss isolated from Minnesota, USA - S1T2_Fd - Sphagnum magellanicum MG | ecosystem: Host-associated > Plants > Peat moss > Unclassified...
CACCCAGTCCACAATCCACAAATAGACCGCAATCAAACCGATCATGACGAGCAGAGACAGCAATAACGCATCCTGCCAGTTCATACGAAGGCCCGATGGCGCACCAGCACCAGATCAAGGTTACTCGTGATCACGTCCGCTTGATCGGGCGTGAAATCTTCCAGCGAGAGGTCATCAACCAGAAGTTTTGCGAGCGAGCGATCGGCATACAGGTCGATCTGCACAATCAGCGGCTCTGCGAAATGATCCTCGTGTTCCCAGCGTTTGTAGAGCACATCCAGCCACAAGGTATCAAAGGGGACCAAGGCATGACGTGTCTCAGCCTCACTCGTCGGCAGCCCGCGATTGCCCAGCCGGTCAGCCCGGTCGATCTCTGCCATGCGGGTGGTGTAGTCGTAATCGCTCATGATTTGCTCCGTGGTGAACATGGGGCCATTAGAGCATGGTTAATGCGCTTGCGCAAGTACTACACAACGAACAAGTACTGTGATAGTGTGCGCCAATGCTCAAAACGCAAGCAATCAAAGAATTTGGTTCGGGCTACAAGATTGCAAAGGAACTTGGGATCGCACAATCGACGATCAGCCGCTGGGGAGAGATCGTGCCGGCGCAATATGCGATAGCGCTCGAGGCGCTGCGCCCCGGTCGATTGAAGTTCAACAAAGAATTCTATCGCTGGAACGCGAAGGTCAAGTAGCCACCCTCGTTCGGTGGCCTAGCCGACGAGGGCGCTAGCGGGTCGCCAGTGGCGGGAAGCGGCGTAGCGGACCCTATGGGTACGGCGCATCATACTGATTCTTGTCAAATTTCACAAGCAATAGCCTATTGACGGGCCTGATTCAAACCCCGAAAATGAAAACGCCCCCAGATTCGCGTCTGGAGGCGTTGATTTCAGTTGATAGCAGCAACTGGGAATCAGGCATTGGCCCACCGCCATCATGCCAATTCTCAACCGCCAGCGCAACCGAAGTCCGTCAGTGCTACGAAAAGTCGGGCAGAGCCTCCCGGACGCACACACGAAAGGGCTACAGGACGCGATCTGGTTGACCACTCCAGCCTGCCCCTAATGGGATAGAACGAGTACCCCAGGACTAGGATCCTGAGGGGAAAGTGGGTTCTTCATGCCCAAAATAATTTCAGTCAAGGCTCCCGCCCCCCATGGTAATCACAATCGCTTGGATTTCTTCTGTTCGCCACCGCACTAAAATATTTACAATCTTCTGAAAGTGCGATTCAATACCGCAATGCACTGTCAAAACGATCTGCTATTCGTGCCTTTGGGTAGCCCGCTTCACGAGGTGGAAAAGCACTTGATTTTAAGGACCTTGACGCATTTTGAATGGAACAAACGCCAAGCGGCCGATGCGCTCGGGGTATCACTGAAAACGCTGTACAACAAACTGCACGTCTACGAGCGCGCGGCATGAATTCCTTACCGCCAGAATGGCTGAATGAGCTCAAATCGGCCTATCCGGCGCGTTCTGGCGGTCTTGGTTGGCAGGACATGCGCCTGATGTTGTCGATCCGCAGCGCCTTACTCACCCATACCTGGGAGCAAATCCTTGATGCGATCAAAGCGTACAAAGCCTATTGCCAGCAAAGCGGCAAAGAAGGCTCGGAGTTCGTCCAGAAACCGAAAGCCTGGTTTGACCAAGGGGGCTACACCGAGGTCTGGGAATACCGTGCTCCTGTCAATCCTGAGGATGCTGAAAGAACGCGACGACGTGCAGCGCGCGATGCTCGAGCGACTGAGGCAGGACTTAAATTTGGCCTTGACCGAGATCCGCGCGAATCAATTGAGGCTTTCGAGACTCGAATCCGCCTCGCCGAAGCCTCTCCCACAAGACCCCTATCGGCAGAATCCCAACATCGTGAATTTCGTCGCCGGCTTGCAGCGCTCACAGAAGGACTAAAGGCATGAAATGGAAGCAGATCGGGGATTACTGGGTGAGTAACCCGTATCGGATCTACCGCAACACCCGCGGCTATTCGTTATGGCAATACGGTATCAAGTCCGGCATTCTCGGTCAGGAGATACCGAGTTTGAAGCTCGCTCAGGATATTGCTGAACAGCATAAACGGAGGACCACGCATTGACCCACGTCGAGGTCATCCGGCGCAATATCCTCGTGGTGCGCGAGCTGCGCGCCGGGATTGCTTATCGGGCGATCAAGCAGAAGTTCCACTTGAGCCAGTCCGCAATCAGCCGAATTGCGCGGCAGTACGGATTACCGAAGCGCACAGGGAACGAATAATGGGACTACCCCGCTATGCGAGGCGAGTGGACAGTACACAGGCCGACATTGTGGACGCCCTAGAGTCCGCCGGCGTGCAAGTCTGGGTGATCTCGAGACCCTGCGATCTGCTGACGCTCTATCGCGGGCGCTGGCAGCCCTTGGAGGTCAAGACCCCAGGCCCGCCGTCTAGGCTCCGTAGAGCCGATCAGAAGGCACAGCAAGAATTCCTCGACCAGACTAGGACCCCGGTGGTATCGACCGCCTCACAGGCTCTGGATGCGATCTTAGGGCCATGAACGAAGATAACGTCATTGAACTTCACGCATTCAAGCCGAAGCAGCCGGAATGGGTCTGGGAATGCGAATGTACGGGGCAGCTATTTTACTTAAACCGAGACGGCACGATTCAGTGTCGCTCATGCACGCGGGTCCGGGAGACGATCCGCTGGGGGTATCGGGAATGAGCCATCAAGAATCGGACGAGGATGGGCAGTATTCGGGGGTATGGATCTCGGTCGTGGTGTGGATTCTCGCGATTGTTGGGATGATTTGGGCGGCGTATCTCTACGCGAATCATCTATGAAATCCGGCGTGACCTCATTGACGCTTGAGACCTTACGCCAATGGGCCGCATGGGGTGGCATGCAAAATTTGGGATACCCGAAGAAAACCTCATTCTTTGGCGAGCGGACAGCCAAAAGCCCGCTTTATGGGGCTGAATATATGCCGCCTGAGATTGCGGAGATCGAACGGGCGGTCTGTAGCGTCACCCCAATGGAGCGCATGCTGATCATTCGCAAGTACCTTTGGCACATGAAATACCGGGAACTCGGGCAGAGCTTAGGGGTATCCCTCTGGACCGCGAGACGCCGGGTTGAGGAAGCCGAATATGCGGTGCATGTCGCCTATTGTCGCCTTGCAAAAACTATGGTAAATACCTCCCAAGGTCAGAAATTGTCAGCATCGTCTGACACCGCGCGAAGTTTTCTTCGCAAACCCGCTCTAATTTAGGAGATTTGTATGGCAGTCGATGCACATCCATCCCGTAAGCCCACGAAGCCTTTCAAGCCGCCGGCGACCTCGACCACCGATGGTCAAGCCAATACCGTCAGCAAGACCATGCAAGGCTGGGGCGAAATGGAATATGGTAGCCGGAATGGCAAGGATCTACGAGTCGTCAAAGGTGCCGGCACCACGATGGCGCATCACTTTGGCGATTACGGCAGCATGACCATTCACCCGGACTCTGCGGATAAGCCGGCGCATTCGAGCGCTGTGCACAATGCGGAGTCGAGCATGGGTGGTCAGACGAAGGGTAAGGTGACTCGTGCTGGGGACGAGAACGACATGGATGAACCGGGATGATGATGCGTCCCGATATTCGGCCTCCGATGATGGGCGGTGGTGAGCCGGAAGGCCGAGCCAATCCGGTCGCTGCGAACCGTCCTATGGAGATTGGTGTACAGAGCGGATTTACCCCGGAACTGAATCGTCCGACGATCCCGATGGGGTTTACGCCTAGCATGCCGGTCAATCCCAACTACAACCAATGACCATTGCGAAGAAACTGCCGTTGAAAGTGATCAACCCGCCGCCCACTCGAGGCCCCGATGGCAAGTTCTATCAGACGCCAGGGGATAAGCTCTTAGAGGCGCACCGACGCGAATGCCAACGCCAAGCAGAACAGAAGCCGAATCGGCGTTCATAAGCCGCTATATGGGGTCGGGTGAGGCGAAAAAGAGCTTCCCCGATGCCAAACAGCGAGCCGCGGTGGCCTATTCGGTTTACAAGAACCGCAAAAAGAAGCGCAAGTAATGGAAGTCTCAGGAGTGACGTTAGGCCGAAAACGTACAGACGTAGTGCCGCCGAATCACACATTGCGTCCCCTACGGGATCAGATGGTGGTCAAACCCTTAGACTGGCAGCCCAGTAAGATCTTGAGCGACTTAGGGGCCAAGATCATCTATCAGGGCAATGCACTGCGGGGTGAGGTCTTAGCGATCGGTCCCGGCTGTTATCCTTGGCAGTACAACAAAGACCGCTCAAAGCGCTGGGAGAGCAAACAGTTCCGCCCGACCGAGGTCAAAGTCGGCGATATCGTCGAACTGGGTGGACTCGAGCTACGCGGCTACAACTTTGACAAGATCCTCTGGGACAACCAAGAGGTGATCATCTGTACCGAGAAAGACGTAACGAGTTACCAGACGCCATGAAAATCGCCTTTCAAGCCGCAGTGCCCTACGCACTCTGGAACGATGCTCAAGACACCCTACATCGCGTTGTGAAGCCCATGATTGAACAGATTCGCAAACAGTCCCAAGACAAAGGGTTAACCGAGGATATCCGCATCAGCATCATGATCGACACCCCCGAAAAGCCGCAGGCAAAACTGAGACAAGCCATCAAAGACGCCCTCGCAGATGGAACCGTCATTGATGCAGTGCAATAGCATTCAGAATCTATGACAAACCCTCACCCGAACACTTCCGGCCTAAGACCGATCAAACCCGGCGAAACCCGTAACCCCGGTGGTAAGCCAGTCGGGGCCAGAAATCGCCTGACCACGCGCTTCCTATACGATTTAGCAGCGGATTTTGAGGCCCACGGCAAAGAGGCGATTGCAGAATGCCGAGAGAAGAAGCCGGATGCGTATATCAAAGCGATAGCCGCTCTGTGCCCGAAAGAGATCGAAGTCAAACGGCCCTTGCAGGAAATGGAAGATGCAGAACTCCTCACTGCCGTTAGAGCCCTCGAAGGCTTCTTGGCTGCTGGCGCAAATCCAGAAGGAAGTGGCGCGACGAGCAGCGGAGAGACGGCTCACTGAGTACCGGCCTTATCCGAAACAGGGTGAGTTTCACGCGGCTGGGTCGTGGGCGAGACAGCGACTACTCATGGCGGCGAACCAAGTCGGTAAGACTTGGGCAGCAGGATTTGAGTTAGCGATGCACGCCACGGGGATCTACCCCGATTGGTGGACTGGGAGGCGGTGGGACAGACCGATCGTGGGCTGGGCTGCTGGAGTAACTGGAGAGAGCACGCGTGACAATCCACAGCGGATCCTACTGGGCAGACCGGGCGCATGGGGCACTGGTGCAATACCGAAAGCGAATCTGCTTGACACCAGTTCCAGCCGAGGCCTTGCAGACGCAGTGGATACTATTCAGATCCGTCATGTGTCAGGCGACGTATCGACCATCCAGCTTAAAAGCTATGAGAAAGGTCGAGAGAAATGGCAGGGAGAGACCTTAGACTTCGTATGGTTTGACGAAGAACCTCCGAGTGACATTTACATGGAGGGGCTGACACGAACGAATGCGACGAATGGGATTACGCTGATCACGTTTACGCCGTTACTCGGTATGACGGAGGTCGTGAGGCGTTTCCTGCTTGAGAAGCCGGCCGGCACGCACGTAACTACGATGACCATTGAGGATGCAGAGCATTACACCCCAGAACAACGGGCAGCCATTATTGCCACCTATCCAGAGCACGAGCGCAAGGCCCGTACTGAAGGTGTGCCGCAGCTCGGCTCGGGTCGAGTATTTCCGCTCGGGCGGGAAGCCATCGCCTGCCAAGCGTTTGCCATCCCTGACCACTGGCCTCAATTGTGTGGCATTGACTTCGGGTGGGATCACCCCTCCGCAGGGGTCAGACTCGCTTGGGACCGGGATAGCGACACGATCTTCGTGATTGCGTGCCATCGGGCTCGAGAACAAACCCCGATGATGTTTGCCTCGGCGGTGAAGCCCTGGGGAGACTGGTTGCCTTGGGCCTGGCCCCATGACGGTAAGGCATCCGGGGGGAAGTTCGATGCCAAGGACCAGCAGCAGTTACAACAGCTGTACAAGAACCACGGCCTCAAGATGATGGGCCAAAATGCTTGTTTTGAGGATGGCACGAACGGGGTTGAGGCTGGGATTACGGACATGCTTGAGCGCATGCAGACCGGCCGTTGGAAGGTATTTGGACATTTGACCGACTGGTTCGAGGAATTCGAGCTTTATCACCGAAAGGATGGACTGATTGTGAAGCTGAACGACGATTTGATCTCGGCAAGCCGCTACGCGCTGATGATGAAGCGCTTTGCCAAGACCAAAGCGCAAACAGTGAAGCGATTTGTCGATCAGTCGGCCGGTGCCGGCTCGTGGATGGGATGAATGTCTAAATGCGACATACATTCCCGCGAAAACGGCTATAGGCTGTTCTAAAAGCGACCTATGGAAACCTGGGAAAACGCGACCGACGAGAATGACATTCACCGCGAGGCCATGCGCAAGCTCCCCTTGGCTGCGGATGCCGAGTCGGCTAATCGCACGGAAGCGCTGACGGACCTCAAGTTCGGGAATGGCGATCAGTGGCCGGTGGACGTACAACGGGATCGGGACACCGATGGTCGGCCATGTCTCACGATCAATGTCACGGATGCGATGGTCCGAAAGGTCTGTAACGCGCTGCGAGAGAACCGCCCGCGCATCAAGGTGCATCCTGTCGGAGGCGATGCGGACGTACAGATTGCCAAGGTCTATGACGGTCTCATCCGGCACATTGAGAGCGCGAGCGGTGCCGATTACGCCTACGACTGCGGGGTAGAATCCGCGGTCCGAGGCGGGTGGGGTTATTGGCGGGTCAACAGTAAGCACGTCTCGGAGACGAGTTTTGATCAGGATCTGACCATTGAAGCGATCCCGAACCCGTTTACCGTGTATATGGATCCTGCCTCGAGAGCGCCGGATGGCTCAGACATGGCGTGGTGCATTGTGTCTGACTGGATGCGGCGCGATGCGTTTCAGGAGAAGTTCGGCCGCGAGGGACCCAGTTACAGCCGCATCAAGTCGATGGTGTCCGCGTTCAGCTTCCAAGGGGTGGGAGATCAGATCAATGACTGGTCCCGCAAAGAGGAAGTGCGCCTAGCCGAATACTGGCGGATCGTGCCGAAGCGGGATGATCTCTACATGCTCTCCAATGGCCTGACCGAGTTCGGATCGGACCTTGATCGGGCGAAACTGAAAGAGTTTGGACTCGAGATTGCAACCCGAAACGGTAAGCCCATTACCCGACAGGTGATGCGCAAGAGCGTTGAGTGGTATTTGCTCGATGGATCGGGGGTGATTGAGAGCCGCAAATGGCCGGGTAAATGGATCCCGATCATTCCCTGCTATGGGCGATCATTGGACCTCAATGGCAAGATCGTCCGAAAGGGCATGATCCGAGATCTAAGAGACCCTGCCCGCATGGTGAACTACTCGGAGACCAGTAAGACCGAAGTTTATGCGTTGCAGCCGAAAGCCCCCTGGATGGGCGCGAAAGGCTTTATGGGCGACGATCAATCGGCATGGCGGGACAGTAACCGTAAGCCGATTGTGGCGCTGGAATACACGCCTATTCAGAATCCTGACGGATCTATGGCCCCGCCCCCGATGCGGCAGAATCCACCGCCGGTAGCGGGAGGGTTTCAGGAGTGGTCACAGTCGGGCATGAGTAATTTCCTCGTGGTCGCCGGTATGCCGAACGAACCGGACGCCGATAAGAAAGGCGAGGTCATCTCTGGCATTGCGATCCACAAGCGGCAGGGATTGGCGGATATCAGTCACTTCGACTTTTACGACAATCAGACGCGATCGCTCCGTCATACGGGCAACATTCTGGTGGACCTGATCCCTAAATTCTACGATACCCAGCGGATGCAGCGGATCATCAATCCAGATGGCACCCCCGATCAGGTGATGATCAACGAGCGGGCCGAGGGCAAGATCAAGAACGATCTCACCGTAGGCCGCTATGACGTGGTGATCGATACAGGCCCTGGGTATCAGACGAAGCGCGAGGAAGCCGCAGGGGCTATGCTGGAGCTGTTGGGCACGCCCTTAGGCGAGATGACCGCGAAAGTCGCCGGCGATGTGGTGGTACGGTCTTTGGACTTCCCCGATAGCGATCTGATTGCCGATCGCATGGCGGCGATGATTCCAGGGGCGCAGACGGACAAGAATTCGGATCTGCCCGAGAAGGCGCAGATCATGATCGCAGGACTCCAGCAGCAACTGGCGGACGCGAACAAGAAATCGATGGCCTTGGAACTTGAGCTTCAGGCAAAGCACGGCCTCGAACAGATGCGCCAGCAGGCAGAGACGGAGCGCCTTAAGATTCGTGAGCAGGGCGAGGATCGCCGGGCCGGCCTCAAGTCGAATACCGAGATCCAAAAGACCCATATCGATGCGGTCACCCGGCACGATGTGGCTGAGATTGGGGTTGCAGGACGAATTTTGGATACACACGCGGGCGCAATGCACGCGAAAGAGTTAGAGAAAGAGGTCTCACAAGAGGCCGAAAGCGCTGAGAAGCGACCCGAGTAATCGGTTATCTCCTTACCCGTGAGGTTCATGGGGTTTCAATCGTGGGAATACCATGGCAATAAAAACTGTCAATGCGGATAATTTGCAAGCCTATGTTCAAGAGATCAAGGGCCGGGGTGGAGTTGTATCGGATGCCACGAGCGGGGATATCCCCCGTGAGGAAGGCGTAGCGACCCCTGGAAACCCGGTTATCAAGGACGGTGTGGCAGAGACCCTTCCAGACCAGCCTCCGGTCCCTGAACAGAAGCCCCCGACTGCGAAGAAGGGGAACCCGGTTCAGCCGAGGATTGACGAACTCACCCGAGAGAAATACGAACTCGAGGAATTCGCTCAGACCGAGTATGAAGCGAGGTTGCAAGCCCAAGCGCGCATTGCAGAGTTAGAAGCTCAAGTTAAGGCGAATGCACCAAAGCCTGTCGAGGCTGAGGAACTGAAGCGTCCGTCTCCGAAAGACTTTACCGATCAAGATTCTTATGACAAGGCAATGGAAGCCTATGAGGCCAAGCGTGACGAACGCACGGCCGCACGGGCTGCTGCTGCTGCACGGGCAGAGACCTTGCTCGCCGAACAGAATCGCGCACTCGCGGCGCGCATCGAAGCGGCGAAAGTGGACTTGCCGGACTTCGACGAGGTGATCTCGAGAGCCGACAAGCGCACGCGCGAGCCATTCCCGAATCATTTGAGAGCTGCGATCGCAGAGTCTGACGTGGGACCCAAAATCGCTTATCACCTGGCAAAGAATCCAGCTGAAGAAGCGCGCATCTTAAAGCTATCACCCGCAGTCGCTTTGATGGAACTTGGCAAAATTGAGGCATCGTATTCGACCAAGCCGGCAAAAGCCGAGGCAAAAGTCACCAACATTGAAACCACTAAAGCACCTGCCCCGCTCGTAACGGTACAGGGGAATTCACCCGGTGATATATCCACCGATTTATCACAGCCGGGAATTCCCTTCAGCAAGTACCGTGAATTGCGAATGGAGGAAATTCGCAAGCGACGGAGGCACTGAAACAGGAGTTAATTTTTCATGGCTAATAATTTGATCACCATCAGCCAAGTCACGAACGAGGGCCTGATGGTCCTCGAGAATGATTTGTGCTTTGCGGATCACGTGAATAGGCAGTACGCCGAGCAATTCGCACTATCAGGGGCGAAGATCGGTTATACAGTGAACGTCCGCAAGCCCCTCGTTACCTTGGTACGACGGGTCCGGCGCTCAACGTCGAGGACACGAACGAGACCTATATCCCGGTCACACTGACGACACAGTTCCATGTGGACGTGCAGTTCACGAACGCGGATCTGGCGACGAGCGTGGACTTGTTCAAAGAGCGCATCATCAACCCCGCAGTCGCTCGCGTCGCAAACAAGATCGACCAAGACGGCGCGGCGTATTTCTATCAGAACGTGCCGAATGCGGTGGGCACCCCTGGAACGCCGCCGGCTTCTTTCCTGAACTTCACCCTTGCGGGTGCGGTGCTGGATGCGGAAGCGGCCCCGCGAGACGGCTATCGTGTGGCCATTCTGGATTCGTTCAGCATGGCCTATGCGCAGGACTCGGTAAAGGGGCTGTTTAACCCCCAAGCACAGATCGCTGAGCAGATCGAAAAGGGCCTAGTCGCAAAAAACTTCGCCGGCCTCGACTGGTATATGGACCAGAACATCGTGTCCTATACTGTGGGTGCGGGCGGTGGTTCGCCGGTTCTCGCGAACAACACCTCGAGTGCGTGGTTGGCCTCCGGTTGGGCAGCGAATGGTCTGATTCAGACCACGGGCTGGACTGCCTCGGCAAACCCGCGTTTGAACATCGGTGACATCATCACCGTGACGGGTGTGTTCTCGGCGAACCCGCAGAACCGTGCGGCCTATGGTTCGTCCCGGCAACGTCAGTTTGTGGTGATCGCACCGCAGGCGACTTTGGCGAACGGCACCTATAACAGCACCACGGGTGTCTACAGCTCGACCGCAGGCGGTGCGCTTGATTTCTGGGTGCGTAACGTGGGTGTCTACGGTGGGCAATTCCAGAACGTCACGGCGCAACCCGCAGCGAACGCGGCCGTTCAGGTGTGGGGATCGACGCCGACGAGCTTCCCGCTTGCGGGTGTGGTCTCGCCGCAGAGCGCGATCATGCATCGGGATTGTCTGGCCCTTGCTTTTGCGGACCTTGATCTGCCGGGTGGTGTCGATATGGCGGCTCGAGCGGTTGACGAGGAAGCGGGTATCAACTTCCGCGTGGTGCGTCAGTACACGATCAACAACGACGCGCTACCGTGTCGCTTCGACGTGCTGTACGGCTGGGCGGGTCTGTACCCCGAACTCGGCGTGCGCTTGGCCGGTTAATCCCATCATCAAAGGGGGCTTCGGCCCCCTGTCTAATTTAGGAGAATTCTATGGCTAATCCAGGACCCGCCACGCAAGTGACGGTCAATACGGAATCCCCGCGCGGGTTTTCCCAGTTCATTCAAACCATCAGCGTGGCGATTACGCCGGTCGCGGTTGCGACGATCACCACAGCCGAACAGTCGTTCGGTGCTGCGGGTGCGTCGTTTGTGACGGCGGCAACGGGTATTTTGCCCGGAGACGTGATTCTGTCGATTTGCCCACCGTCAACGGTGGCGGGCGTCAGTCTCGCCTCTTATCGTGTGGATACGACGACGGCGGATAAATTCTACATCACCTTCGTCAATCCGACGGCTGGTAGTGTCACTCCGGCATCGGGTCAGTATCTGATCACGGTGGCGCGGTTTATCTCGTCTGTCACGACGACTCCGGGAACGTTTACGACGATTCCGTCAGCGATCATCACGGCTTCTTAAGTCCCCTCCCTCGAGCGGGGACTGCCACCCGCTCAATTTTAGGAAACACATCATGCCTGGTAAATTTATTATTTCTGGCGGGAACCTGATTCTGGATACCGTTATTTACTTGCCGGCGGTGGCATATCCGACGATTGCTGCCGGCGGCATCAGTACGACCACGATTACGATTCTGGGCGTGCAGCCATTGGATCTTATTTCGTATAGCGCGCAAGGCCTTCCGTTGCATTTGGCACTGGAAAACGTCTACGTATCCGCGGCGAATACAGCAATTTTCACTTGGTCAACCGATTCCAGTGGCATAAGCGCAGGTACGGTGCCGATCTTGCTGGAAATAAGCCGTGTTGACGGCGCGAATTTGGGCACGTCGATCTTTCCGCAAACGATCGCTTAAATGGCGGTTGTATCCACCACGGGAATGGACCTGATCACAGGGGCATTGCGTAAAATCAATGCCCTTGAGGCCGGGGAGACTCCCGACGCCAATGCGGCTGCGGATGCTCAGCAAGTCTTGAATGACATGCTCGAGATGTGGTCGATCGACCATTTAGCCGTGTTCTCGTCCGTCGAGAACATCCTTTCGTGGACGCCGGGACAATACCAGTACACGATTGGAAACCCTACGGCAGCAAGTCCCTTTACGGGGTTTCTGGTCAACGGGTCGAATCTGATCACGGGGATTACGAACCCGAGTTCGCTCAATATCGCGTTTGGTATTTCCAGCGGATCGGGGGCTGCGGGCACGTCGATTCCCATCACGTTTAGCGCAGCGCCTACGGGTACAACGGCGACGATCTTAAGCTGGACGTTCGGGGCGCAGTCGGGACAGATCACCTTTTCGGATGGCGAGGTCAGGACCGCCAGTATTACCTCCGGTGGGGTGGCGACCTGGACGCCGATGCTCACAGGAACTCCTACGGCTTCCGGGAATGTGTTTCAGTTCCCGGCGAGCGCAAGTAGTAACTATGTCGGGGGCACGCTCACGGACGTACAGAGCGCGATTCCGTCAGGCACTACGATTGTCAGCCTCAATACAGGAACCACGACCTCCATCACTTTTACCGGGGCACCGACGGGTACGACGGCAACCATCAGCGGTTGGGCAGGCGGCGCGGTCACGGGGCTGATCACATTCAGCGATAACGAGACGCGCACCGCGACGGTTACGGTCGGAGGGGTGGCTACGTGGTCCCCAGCCTTGACCGGAACGCCGACCGCCGCGGGTAATCAGATCAACACGACGACGATTACCATGAGCGCGAATGCGACGGCAACCTTGACGGCCGCGGAAAGCATTTCCTACACCGTGCCGGGTAACTTCGCCATTCCGAGACCGCTCAAAATCAGTGCCGCCTTCACGCGCATCACCTCCCCCGGAACCACAGGACTTGATTACCCCATTGACGTGGATACGACCCAAGCGAAATACAGCGCCATTGGACTCAAGAGCATTCCAGGTCCATGGCCCATTTTGCTGTATTACAACCCGACATTCTCGTATGGGAATATCTACGTGTACCCCAACCCGCAACAGGGCGGGTCACTGCATCTGTGGACCGATTACCAATTCAGTGATTTTACCTCGCTCACGCAAGCGATCAATCTACCGCCTGCGTATGCCATGGCGATCAAGCTCAATCTCGCGCTTTATCTCTGCCCAGAGTACGGTAAGACGGCCGGCGCACTTTTGGTCAAACAAGCAAAAGATGCACTTGACAAGATCAAGGCGCTCAATTCCCAGCCTGCGGTACAGGCGTTCTATGACCGCGATATCGTGCGGACTCGCAGAACTGACGCCGGCTGGATTCTTTCCGGCGGCTTCGGCAACTAATGTCTGACCAAGGTGCAGATTTCGGGTTCGTCGGGCCGGCCTACGAAGCGCCGATGCTGCTGCAAGATGCGCAGCGACTGATCAACTGGTACTGCGAGATCGATCCGACGACCTCTGCGAAAGAAGCTGTGGGCCTCCTGGGTGCCCCCGGCTTAAACCCGCTGTTCTCGACCATCACAGGTCCTGTCCGCGGTGCGTGGGTGCTGCCGGGAAATACGCAGTGTTTGTTCGTGGTCTCATCGACCGTCTATGTCGCGACCGTCACGGTACAGGCGACAGCTAGCAGTCTGCCGCAGTTTTCGGTGTCCTCGGTAGGAACCTTGCTCACGACCTCCGGCCGAGTGGTCATTCGCGATAACGGGGTGCTCTTCGGTGGTCTTGGGGGATACGCGGTGCTGGTCGATGGCACCTATGGGTATTTCTACCAGCTATCGGGAACGACTCGAACGGTGACGTTCAACGGAAATCTCACTTCTGGCTCCAATACGATCAGCTTTTCGGTCGGTAATATCGTTCCTTACACACTGATCGTTTCAAGTGCAGCGGTATTGACGGATTTTGATGCGCTGATCGGATCTACCACGATCACGAGCATCAGCTTTACGGCCAATACGATCACGATGGCCGCATCCGCCGCGGCGAGCGCTACAGGCGATATTTTCACGCTGACAATCCCGGTGTTTGGTCAGATCACGGATCCGGCGTTTCTAGGTGCGGATCGGATTCTGTTCATCGAAGGCTGGTTGATGTTCAATCAGCCGGGAACGCGCACGTTCTACACCAATGCGCCGGTAGCCTATACATTGACGTTTGCAGGCGCATTCTACGCCTTGAAAGACTCGACGACTGATAACCTCAACACCCTGATTGAGAACAACCGCGAAGCGTGGTTGATTGGCGATACGCATTCGGAAGTGTGGTACAACGCCGGCGGGGTCAATTTTGCCTTCTCTCGATTACCAGGCGTGGGTCCTCGGATCGGGTGTGCCGCGAAACATTCGATCGCTCAGGTGGGGCCGGAACTGTGCTGGTTAGGCCGCATTGGTGAGCAGGGCGAGAACATGATCGTCATGACGAACCAGTACTCGTGGGTACGGGTATCGACCCATGCGATCGAGCATGCGATCTCGCAGTATCCTTTGGTATCGGATGCGATCGGGGACTGTTACGAGGAAGATGGGCACATTTTCTATCAGCTCACGTTCCCGACTGCGGATGCGACGTGGGTTTTGGATGTGACGACCTATAACGAAAGCGACGGTAAGTTAGGCTGGTTTCAGCGGTTGTCATACGATCAGACAAATGGTGTTTATCACCGTCATAGGGCAAATTGCATGGTGAACTTTGCCGATGTGCGGATGGCCGGCGATTACCTTACGGGGCAAATCCATCAGCAGAGCCGGAAAGTCTACACCGATGCCGGAAATCCTTTGCGGTGTCAGAGAAGAACACCGCACGTCTGGTCAAGACAGAACCGCAAACGTGTCTTTATGAGCGCGCTGCAAATTGAGTTTACTCCTGGTGTGGGTCTCTCGACAGGTCAGGGATCCAGTCCCCAAGCGATGCTCCGCTGGTCAAATGACGGTGGGCAAACTTGGTCCAATGAACACTGGACGAGTATCGGCGCACAAGGGGCGACCCGTAATCGGGCCATATGGAGGCGCTTAGGCTACGCTCGAGACCGAGTGTATGAACTCAATTACTCCGATCCCACCGCAAGAGATATTGTCGGTGCCTCACTGTTCGGCCAACCCGAAGTCGATGAACCGGAGTCGGCATGAGCGTTGAATACAACCGGATGCCGACCTATACGGAGCCGTTCGCTGCGAAGAACGGGCAGAACTCTCGAGGCTGGTACGGTTTCCTGCAAGCGGTCTGGAAGGGCCAGCCTTCGGGGCCGGTGACGGTCGCCAGTCCCACGAGTTCCCCCTATACCTACACGGCCCCTTTCGGTGGAACGGTCGTGGTTCAAGGGGGAACGGTTTCCATGATCACGATGACTCGTGACGGTTTGACGTTTTACAACACAGGACAGACGCAGGGGACGATCCCGTTAAGTCAGGGCGATCAGATCGTTGTGACCTATTCGTCTGTTCCGAATATCACATTTTTGCCGAGGTAATTTATGTCCAGCGTTTGCTATCACTTCACGACCGCTGCCAGCACGAACGTGCAACCCGTTCGCTCGTTGCAAGGGGCCAATATCAAAGGCTATTCGGTCGCCAATGTCGCCACCGCCATCTACATCAAGTTTTATTGGCTAACCCCGCAAACGGCTCAGGAGGGTCCGGTGGTGGGCACGACGGTGCCTAACCTGACCATCGGGATTGCTGCCTCCGCGAACGTCGCTCAGAGCTTCCCAGACGGTATTACGGGTAACGGCCAATTGTGGATCGCGGTCACGGGTGCGGCGGTG
>Ga0116231_10009940_pt1 | contig 15645 bp, 10 predicted proteins | sample S1TSphgellanicum_2_FD_89695 | JGI IMG/M metagenome (GOLD analysis project Ga0116231, IMG submission 89695) | Host-associated microbial communities from peat moss isolated from Minnesota, USA - S1T2_Fd - Sphagnum magellanicum MG | ecosystem: Host-associated > Plants > Peat moss > Unclassified...
GGGGGGGGGGGGGGGGGGGGGGTGGGGGGGGGGGGGGTGGGGGGGGGGGGGGGGGGGGGGGGGGGGGGGGGGGGGGGGTGGGGGTGGGTGGTGGGGAGGGGCGTGGGCGAGGGCGGGGGGAGGGCACGGCGCATCGGCCATCGCCTGCCACAGCTGGGCGTACCAAGAGAGCAAGGCAGTCGGTTAGTGGTTCAACATCGGTAACTCCATCTTCAACTCCAACTCTTTCAACTCCTATTATACCAACAGTAGCAGTAACAGGAAGGGCGGCAGCAGCGGCGGCGGCTGCGGCATCGGTTTCTGGCGTGAATCTTCCTCCCTCTCGTACTCGGCCTTCCACTCGTACGACGACAGCAGCGGCAGCCGTTGCGGCGGCGTCTGCGACATCCACAGCGCAATCACCGTCGGAAGTAGCGATGGACTCCAGAACGGAGGGTTTGGCGTCGGGTTCCAAGAGGGATCAGGCGAAGGCAACAGGGAAGAGAGGAGATGATAAGGCTTTTAAGCATCCTGTGGAGAAAGATGAGGGATACGGGTCAGAGGATTCGGACAGGGAGAAGGAAAAAGGGAAGGAGAAGGAAGGGGAAAAGGATAGGGATAGAAGCGATAGGGATAGGGCACTTGCAGCAGCTACTAGCGGAGGGGATGAGGAGAACGATGGTGAGGCTGGGAGTTCGTTACATCAGAACCTGGCCTCGGCGAGTAGCGCTCTTCACGGGTTGCTGAGGAAGCTCGGTGCCGGCCTCGACGATCTCTTGCCGTCATCGACTTCGTCATCACATCAGAACAGCAAGTTGAAGCGGATTTTGTCCGGACTGCGGGCTGAAGGCGAGGAGGGACGGCAATTGGAGTCCCTTTCCCAATTGTGTGAATTGCTTTCAATTGGAACAGAAGAGTCCCTCAGCAGCTTTTCCGTGGATTCTTTTGTTCCTGTCCTGGTCGGACTTCTCAACCACGAGTACAACCCTGACATGATGTTACTAGCAGCCAGGGCTTTGACGCACTTGTGCGATGTGTTGCCATCCTCCTGTGCAGCTGTGGTCCATTATGGGGCTGTGCCATGTTTCTGTGCCCGACTGCTCACAATTGAGTATATTGACCTTGCAGAACAGGTACATCACCACCCTAGGGTTTGTACAATCTTGCATAGGATCACAATGTGTGTAGACCAGACAACTAGTCTTTCCTTTGTCATCTAGTCCATCTATGTGCTTATCTGTTTGCATGCCTATTGCATGCAGTGCTGTTCAATGCCACATTGAGTTTTACAGCCTCTACTATAAGTCTGGCAAAATTTACAAGGAAATCACTCTCCTCTTCTTTTAACAACTGGCCTTTGACAAGAGAGTATAATATGTTTGGCTGGATGATATCAATGATCCTGAGGTTTTATTGAACAAGTTGTAGAAGTATGTATAGCAGCGCCATCACCATTGCAAGAGTGGGTGAAGGGTATTTTTTGAATGCCCTGTTTAGTTTCAGAATTCTGTGGATTTGATTCTTGGACACCTGGATTAATCTGTTGTGTTTTCATCCTGCAGTCCTTGCAGGCATTGGAGAAGATCTCTCATGAACATCCAACTGCATGCCTTAGGGCTGGAATTCTGATGGCTGTCTTATCATACCTAGATTTTTTCTCCACCGGTGTTCAAGTAAGGACAAGATAAACTAGTCCAGTGTTTTGATGGAAGAACTTGCTTGTAATTGTTGCATGGTTCCATTGATTTTCCATCCTTAGGTTTAACTGTTTTCTACTTCTGTTTCAGAGAGTGGCAGTTTCAATTGCTGCAAACATCTGCCGGCAGCTCCCCTCAGATGCTGCAGATTTTGTTACGGAGGCTATTCCGCTTTTGACCAACCTGTTGCAGTACCAAGACTCTAAGGTGCTTTGAAAAACATTGTTACAGATTGCATGGCTGTCATTGTCATCCATATTGGAGTTATTTCATTGGATGCTTTTGAACAATAAGTTATGTGGCTTCAACAGTGCTGTTTTGGGGGTGTTTTCTTCCAGGTGGTGGAGCATGCATCAGTGTGTTTGATGCGTATTGCAGAGGCCTCTGCAACTTCTTCGGAGAAGCTTGATGTGCTATGCTCTCATGGTTTGATACCCCAAGCTGCCCGACTGATTTCAGTCAGTAATACAGCTGGGAGTTTGGTCCCTCAAACATCTCTCAGCACTTCAACTTACACGGTATGGGGATGCCATGGTACTCCAGAGGAAGGAGTTGGTGCATTGCATTTATTTTGTCACTGTCTTACCATTGTGATGTTGGTATGAACTGTGTTTGTCTGTTTTGGCAGGTGTTGATTCGCCTACTTTCAACCTGTGCCAGTGGTTCTGCAGCTGCAGCAGAGAGTTTGTTACAGCTCCGGATAAGCAGTATACTGAAAAACATTCTGGCAGGGTCTGGGCTTGTATCAAGCACCTCTGTATCTCCTTCATCTGTGAATAGACCTCCGGAGCAAGTAATTTTTCTCTCTCCTGAAGGATTCTAGTATTTTTCAGACTTTTGAGACAATGGAATGGACTTGATTGGGTGGTGTGCTTTCTGTAAATTTATATTTTATGGATTTTCTGGGTTTGATTTGATTTTGGTGGCACTGAACCTGTGCAGTTGTATGAAATTGTGACATTAGTCAATGAGCTGCTACCTACCACCCCAGACACACAGGGAAATCAGGTTTCTCCAACTTCAATTGTTGGCACTTCTTCCAGAGGTGCAGGAAGAAAGTATTCAGCAGTAACAATAGGCAAAGTGGAGGAATCTGGGCAAGGGGCAACACCAGAGATCTCAGCTCGAGAAATGCTATTGCGCAATCAGCCAGAACTGCTCCTGCAGTTTGGGACTGATCTCTTCCCCATGCTTGTTCAGGTACATGATTATTGGACCTATCATCTATTTATTCTTGTCTTTCTGGCAAGCACTTTCTTGGTGGAGACTAATGTCTTCAGTCTGCTTTGGGAATAGGTATATGGATCGAGTGTAAATCCACCAGTACGACACAAGTGCCTTGCTGCCATTAACAAGCTCCTATACTTCAGCACGTCAGAGATGTTACAGTCTTTGCTGACTGAGTCCAATATTTCAAGGTGAATCTTCTTATTCAAGAGCTCCTCTTGTGCTCCATGACCTTCCCCTTAAGTGCTTTATGCTGATGAGGATGACTTTGGTGTTTCAACAGCTTCTTGGCAGGTGTGTTAGCATCAAAAGATGCATCCATCTTGTTAACAGCATTGCAGATAGCAGAAATGCTGATGCAGAAATTACCTGATGTCTTCTCCAAGATGTTTGTGAAGGAAGGAGTTGTGCATGCTGTTGATGTTTTGATTGCGTCCGACCAGCTAGGGCCCCCATCTCCATTGCTAGCATCAAAGTCAGATACAGCAGCTAGTGCTGGTGGAGGTGCCCCAGGACCATCCAGGTCCCGGAGGGGAGGGGCAGGTAGAAGGAAGTCAACTGGAAATAATGATATTGCTGTAGAGGAGGCAGGCCTGTCAATGTCTGCTCCATTACCTCCAGTAAGCTCACCTCCTTCTGCAGAGTCTGCCCAACACACATTACGCTCTGGAATGCGAGCATCTGCAATTGCATTAGCCAAGCGGTTCAAAGCAACATATTTTCCTGGTGATGCTGGTATTGCTGATGCTGGTGTAACACAGAGCCTGTGCAAATTGAAGAGTCTTTGTTCTAAACTGAATGGTGAGGCTGTAGTTGAAGTTAAGGGCAAGGGTAAAGGCAAGGTGAAGGCAGCAGGTCCAGGGGGTATCAATGAAGAGCAGATGACGATGGTGATGTCTGAGCTACTTGCTGAACTTGGTGGAGGAGATGGAGTATCAACTTTTGAGTTCATAGGGAGTGGAGTTGTGGGAACTCTGTTGAACTTCTTCTCCTGTGGCAATACTATGAAAGATAACATGTCAGACACAGCTCTCAGGCAGCAGGCATTGCAGAGGCTGAAGGATTTTATTACAGTGGCTCTGTTGCCAGATTCTACTTCTAGCAATGAAACTGCACCCTTAACCTTGCTGGTGCGGAAGTTACAGAGTGCACTGGCATCACTAGAACGGTTCCCTGTTGTCTTCCATGCCCCTCGGTCTTCTAGTGGCAGTCACAGCATTGCTGCTGGCCTAAGTGCACTTACTCAACCCTTCAAGCTGCGCCTTTGTAGGGCCTCTGGGGAGAAATCTCTGCGAGATTATTCTACAAACATTGTACTCATTGAGCCCTTAGCCACTTTGATCGCTGTGGAGGACTTCCTATGGCCACGTGTAAAACGTCATGACCCATCAAGCGTAGCCACAACAAGTACATCAGAGCCATCTGCACCTATTGCTGTTCCAACTTCTGAGCACCGTCCTTCAACCAGATCAAGATCTGCAGCTGCTGTTGGAAATGTTAGAGATACAGACTTAGATGGTAATACAAGTACAACTAAAGGGAAGGGAAAAGCTGTCAGCAGAGGTACTGCAGGAGGTCGTGGTACTGATGAGCCAAGGGGACCTGAAACTCGCAATGCAGCAGCTCGCAGGCGCGCAGCAGCTGCTAGCGTATCAGTTGCTAAAGCAGTTCCAGAAGGTGAAAGTGAGGTGGGTGTTATGCATGGATTTTCAGATTGACTTTTGATTTGTTTGCCATCCTTCTGGCAATGTCTACTTGTGAATTTTGTGGAGTTGCATGTCAGTACAATTTCAGACATGGGTGGACATTCACAGTTTCATACTTGAAGAATACATTATCAACAATGACTGATGGACCCCCTTCTTGAAACTCTGGCATTCTGTATTCTTGAGGCACTCAGAGTAGCTGGAATGGGGAATTACAGGATGAAGAGGTGGAGGTGTTACCTGTTGACTTTGAAGAGGCTGTGACCATGGATGAAGATGAGCTCTCTGAAGATGAAGATGAGGATGAGGATGAAGAGCATGATGAAGTAAGTTTCAATCTCTTGACATTTGTTCACATTTCTGTGCCAGATGTAGATACGTGTTCTGTCTAATGATGTTTGCCAACATCATGATGTCTGCAAGATTGAGGGTCGTCAGACTTGGGGTAGATTTCTTGTGTTTGTCTAATGTAATTTGGAATGAGCAGATGTTTGGGGAAGATCCGGTGCCACTGTGCAAAGCAGATCGTGTTCATGATGTTCAGTTAGGAGATGGAGCAGACTCTGGGGCTCTCGCATCAACTAGTGAGGTGTTGTTGCAGCCAGTAGGTGGAGTAGGTGTTGTGAGTAGGTCAGCCATTTTGACCTCAGCAGCTGAAATGAGTGGGATCAGAACTCTAGGAAGCAGAGGGTCATTATCATTTGCTGCAGCTGCTATGGCTGGAGCTGGCATTAATGGAGCTCGCAATAGCTCTCGCAATCGCAGATCATTTGCAGCAATTTCTGCAGCCAATGTCCCTCCCAAGCTTGTGTTTTCATTAGGAGGAAAGCCGTTAAACAGGATGTGGACTATCTTCCAAGCTGTTCAGCGACAGGCTCATGCTGATGAGGATGAGGAGGAGCGATATACTGGGCCAGGATTCCCATTGGGTAGTGGCCGCAGATTGTGGGATGAAGTGTACACAATTACATACCAAAGGGCTGACAGTGGTGATTCAACACCCTCTGGTGTAGCCAAGGCTGCTAATGCAGGCCCAAGTAGTAAGGCAGTGAGTGGCCCTGAAATGGACAGTTCTTGGCAGCAGGCATCACTTCTGGACAGTGTTCTCCAGGGGGAACTTCCCTGTGACTTTGATAAGACAAATTCAACATATAATATACTTCTGCTCTTACGAGTGTTGGAAGCTCTGAATCGGTTGGCTCCACGCCTACGGATCCAAGCTGCAGTTGATGCTTTTGCCAAAGGCAAAGCAGACAGTTTTGATGAAATCCAGGTAGCAGGATCTTTGGTGCCTAAAGAAGAGTTCCTTAGCAGTAAATTGACACCAAAGTTGGCACGACAAATGCAAGATGCATTAGCACTGTGCAGTGGCGGGTTGCCTGCATGGTGTCATCAACTCACACAGGCTTGCCCATTCCTCTTTCCCTTTGAGACCAGAAGGCAGTACTTTCATTCAACAGCTTTTGGCCTGTCTCGGGCTCTTCAGCGTCTGCAACAACAGCAAAGTGCTGATGGACGAGCTGCTCATAATGAACGTGAGCTGCGAGTAGGTAGATTGCAGCGGCAAAAGGTGAGGGTATCTAGAAGTCGCATTTTAGACTCAGCTGCCAAAGTAATGGAGCTGTATTCAGGTCACAAGGCAGTTCTGGAGGTTGAGTATTTTGGGGAAGTTGGTACTGGTCTGGGACCTACCCTTGAGTTCTACACCTTACTCAGCCATGAACTGCAGAAGAGCACATTGGATCTGTGGCGCACAGAGTCAAGCTCAGTGATGGAGGTGGATGCCCCTTCAAGAGATGTGGACATGGTTGAGGAACACACAGAGGAAAGTTTATCTGCTGTTGAGAGTCACCATTCTGACCCATTTCTTAACACTACAGAATATGTTAATGCACCTCATGGCCTGTTTCCACGTCCCTGGCCACCTGATACAGATTCAAGCAACACTAAGTATGGGAGAGTCTTGGGACACTTCAGACTTCTCGGTCAAGTGATAGCTAAGGCTCTTCAGGATGGGCGCCTTTTGGACCTGCCCTTGTCAACTGCATTTTATAAGCTTGCACTTGGTCAGGTGTGTTACCCCCTGTGTCATCTTTCAGAAAGGGGTGCTTCTTGTGTTGGTGTCTGGTCTGTTGGCAACAAATGAGAAACCAAGCACTAGCTATCCAGAAAAATGGAGGACATTCCTTTTTTTGCATTGTTTTCTGAATTTGAGCTAAGCATGGCTTGTTGTGCTTGTCCACAGGATTTGGACTTGTATGATATTCAGACCATTGATCCAGAGCTTGGTCGGACTCTGCTTGAGATGCAAGGTTTGGTGCGCAGGAAGCAGTTTTTGGAGAAGGAATCAAGAGATGCACGTGAGGCAATCAATGGGCTCAGGTTTCAAGGGTCCAGTTTAGAGGATCTCTGTCTCGACTTCACTCTTCCAGGATATCCAGAATTCACTCTGAAACCTGGTGGAAAAGACATTATGGTAAAGTTTATGTAATATAGTTGCTTCTGTGAGTTCACTTTCAGGTAAGGGAAGGTTAGACTTGAGTGGATGTGCTGTATTGTAGTTCAATTTTGATTGTCAATGGGTTACACTGAAATAGAAAATGGTTTGCAGGTGGGACTGGGCACTTTGGAAGAGTATGTAGCTCTTGTTGTGGATGCAACAGTTAAAAGTGGTATTGCAGCCCAAATTGATGCTGTTCGTGCTGGCTTTAATCAGGTGTAAATCTCCTTCACTTTCAAAGTTCCTTGATACATGCAGATGATTCCAGGACTTTTTCTGTATTCTCAATTATAACTGATGCTAATGTCTATTGTTGAGTTTGCAGGTGTTTCAGCTGTCTTCCTTGCAAATATTTAGTGAGGAGGAACTTGAGTACTTGCTTTGTGGTAGACGTGAACTATGGCTGGTGAGTCATGTCTGATTCTTTTACTCTAGCTTATAAATGTTGGACTTCCCTCAAGATTTCTGTAAGCATGCTTTCATGGATTACCTCTTTGACATCTCCAATTTCTTGTGATGTCTTGAGTAATGTCTGCACTCACTGTTGATGTATCTGTGACCATGTTGCAGCCAGAGTCACTTGCGGACCTCATGAAGTTTGACCATGGGTATACTGCTTCCAGCCCCCCTATCCGAAATGTAAGTCAGACAGTACTTTACCTTGTGTGCTTACTTGTGTGCAGTTACTTAAATATCACCCATGCCAAGGAAACTGGAGTAGAGGACTACCTTACTGAGAAATTTGTTGTGTGTACTTGGTGCAACTCTTCTTATATTTAATTTGATTGTTGCAGCTGCTTGAGATTATGGGGGAGTTCACTCCAGAAGAGCAACGATCATTTTTACAGTTTGTAACTGGAGCCCCACGCCTGCCACCTGGTGGCTTGGCAGCATTGAGCCCCAAGCTCACAATTGTGCGGAAGGTAAATTTACAATGAGAATTTCCATTGAGATTCTGAAAGTAGTGCTGTTGAAACATCTTTGGACTTTAATTCATCATGGTTAGTCCTCACAGTAGCTCTTCACAGTTGTCAAGCTCTTGGGTGGCTTTCAACCCAAATTCTGTTCATATTGGAGGTTGTGATGAACTCACCCATTTGTCATGGTGGGTAATGTTGCCAGCATCCTACAGGTACAAGTGGTACACCACTAGGATCAACACCACCAGGAGCTGCAATAGGCTTGGGGACCACACTGGCAGATGGGGATTTGCCTAGTGTAATGACCTGTGCAAACTACCTCAAGCTTCCTCCATATTCTTGCAAGGTAAGATTTTGCGAATATCCTGCTGACAGGTTGCTACTCTTGTTATTTGTGTATATCTATTCACATGGCTGTTCTACTTTGGGGATATGCAGGAAGTAATGAGAAAACGATTGCTGTATGCAATTTGTGAGGGCCAGGGATCATTTGACCTTTCCTGAATGTTTTATTGCAAGGATAAGCAGAATAAGATAAATCTAAAGACCTTTGATTGGAGAGCGCAGTAGGTGATGCTGCGAAGGTGGAATGGTTCATGAGAACCAGATTATACAGACAATTGATAGGATAGAGGTTCTTTTGCATATCAATTCATATTCTTCAGAGCCACATTGCGTTGTTTGTGGATAGCGCAACCTAGCTGAGCTAGTCCAGGTACTGGAGGGGTTTTAGACCTTTTGTACAGCTTTTGCTCTGCAATGGCTGGTTGTGAATCACCTTGCTGGCCTGCCATCCAGCTTGGTTCTGAGCATGTAGAAACCTGCTAAGTGCTGCCAGGCACTCCATGTTCATAGTGGCTGTTGTTGGAGGAAGTTTCCAGCAGGATCTCCAGCTATTGTGCACACCGCAAGGTTGGTTACTAGGTGGTTGAGGATTTGGCTGCTTTCAGGGCATCAGTTCCCTGATAGAAAGAAGCAGCCCTGACAAGAAACCATCGGTTGAAGGTTTATTAGTAGCTATTTTGAAAGGTTATGCTACTGTAAAATACTGACTCTCTTTACCTCCTTTTACAAAGGACCACATGATGTGCTTTCCTGCTTGTGTGCATTAGAGGCTTGCAATTGGCTCCTTTTGGAATTCAGTCCTTTTGCATGGAGATATTTCTGGTCAAATTTTCTTGCACGAAAGATTGGGGGCACAGGAGGTTGACATCTAGTTTGTCTCTGGCAACATAGTTGGCACACGTGATGATTTGTGGAGCAACTTCATAACAAAGATCCTGCCTCATGTGCACGTGTTGTGTGGGTGTATTTCTGTTTAATTGGAGGGGTGGCATGCATGCAGTTGAAAGTCTCTTTGCAAGATGTTGTGAGTTTTTTTATCAGTACCTTGGTGTAGAATTACAACATCATTGGAATTACCTTGATGTAGAATTACAACATCATTGGAATCATGACATCATTGATGTATTGCTATTGAATTGTTGCTGTGGAGTTTTCATCACCATCTCATTGATGCAGAATCACATTGTTCTCCTTACAAGAACCCAATCTTGTTCTCTAGATCTTCATTATGTTCCTGACAACGTCTTACCTTTAACCAAAATACTCCTGCATATGTACTTATTCAGCTATAAACCGACTTTGAGAGGTGGCCTTCCGCTGTGAAATATGTTATTGCAGTGCTTTCATTTATTGTGTATAATTGGCAAGAAAGAAATAGTATGTAAGCACAGTTCTTGGTTTCATCACAAAAATCTCCTTCCATTGTTAAGAAACCAACTTCTTCACGATCTATGTAAATGATGCACAGTGCATAATGCCTACTAACTACTAACTTTTGGGATCATGTGAACCATTGCACCATCCATTAGCAAGCTATTATGACTTGTTTGTGCATGAACCCATGAGTGAGTTACCAAGGTAACCTATCCTGTGAAGCCTCCTACTTCCACCTCACACTAGGTAACTATCAGTGTTGGGTGCTCAACTGCCTTTTTTATGAAAAAAAAACTCCAGTTCTGTTTTTCTAAAAAATTGTTGAAAAAAATCTGAATCAACAAACCTCTGGCTGTGGTTCGTTCAAAAAGTGTCAAGAACTGTTAGTTTTCATGAAATAACTGGCAAAGAACTCACACTTTTATGGAAAGTTGCTTGAACAGTTCTTAGTGTTTATGAGGACTGTGATTACATATTTTTGAGAACCATCAGTTGTCAGCTTGCATTCCAATTTTAATAGTTGCCCAACAGTGGTAACCAGTAACAACACTACCTTTCTAAGTGGGTATGTATCATAGATAAAGGTAGGTAATATAAGTGATCATATATCTTCTTCTAACTAAAATATCCACGAAATTGTTATGAAATTGTTGTGAAATCTCCACAATAGCAATTTGAAGGTGTCATGTATAAACTATAAACACATTGTGCCTATATTCCATCAAGCTAGTCATGATTGGAACAAAAATATGATATGAGAATCATATGAACACAACATTTAACAACAAATGAATCTACAAGAAAATAAGTAAGCTTGTTAAAAAGTCGCGATCTTCCATTTTTATTTGCCCCCTTAGTCCTTGACTTCTTTCAACGTTTAGCCTCCTTAGGGAACTCGCTTGTAACAACCTTTTTGTCTTGCAAGTTAACCTTTATGTGTTGTATGATCATAAACACAAAATCAATAGTAGGAGCTCTATTTGATTTTAAGGCTCACGACCTTACCAATGTCCTCAATTCCTTCTCCATAATGTCATATTATCATAGTACTTGGGTAGGTTCAGTACACAAGTGCTGAACAATTAATTATATTTAAAAGTTGGCATTCGGATGTGAGTTATTAATTTCGGGCTTTTTGGCATATTTACAGATTAAATGCGTAATCAATATCATGATTCTCTTATTGTCCTTGTGGTAAGTGTGTTCACAATTAATGTGTTTATTTATACCAGGCCCATGCTTCGATTCTAGGTTCTTGCAATCTGAATTTTTGAAAACTTTAATAATGAGGCTAATATTTTTCAAAAATTGGGAAAATAAAAAATAATTTAATTCATGCCAAAGTCACCCATGTACTATAGTAGTATCGGACTACTTGCATGGGGGGACACTCTCTTTTGTAATTGAAAACTATGTGGATAGAAATTATAGTTCAATTGTTTTATAGTAGGATTATGTATATTTTCAATGTTTAAATATAATTAATATAAGATGTACAATAATAATAGGTATTACTTATTAGTAGGTTCCATTATTAAGATGGAAAGGATATAATTTATATTGAAAATCCATTTGCTTAGGTTGCAATGCACACCTTGTTTGCTTTGATTTTGGAACTCGAAAGCTTCTTTTTTTTCAATGCATTTTTCCCCTATGGAAGCAAACTAAATGCTCATGATCTAATTTTATGAGTGTTAAACATGGTTTTCATCATTTGAAATGTGATTTGGTACTAAAATTTTTATTGATGTGTTTTTAGGATTAAATTTGAACATTAAATCATTCGTGATTTTTTTTTTAGTCATGCATGACCACCTTCTTCCATAACTCCTTGTGGTTTCAACCAAAACTATAAATTCAAACAAATATATGGTGCCAAAACTCAAAACAAATTAAAATTAATTAGAAATTAAAATTTTCAATTTAAAAATTAAAATTAAAATTTTTTGTTTGTTATCTATAGATTACCTAAGTGGTTTAAATATGTGGATATTGAAATTCTAGACAATAATAAGGTGAGAGAATTTAAACCTCCTTCACATAGTACTCCTAAACAATACCCACCTTGATGTATGTCATGAGAAAAATAAACACAATGTCCCCCTCAGATTATTTGTTCCATCACACCACTTGTGGCTACCATTAGCCATTTCATTCATGCATAGGCTTCTTGTAATGATTCATTGAAAGGTTCAGGCACAATGAAGCAAGGTAGTGAATGATCCATTTTCACAAACTAAAAAAAAAAATTGCATTTTTATATTTTAAGCTTTTAAGCAATGCCATAAGTTTTGGATGTACTACCTTATTGGATAAACCATATGCAAGGTCATCTTTAGTGTATTCTATTTATTTTCATTATTTTATTTATTTATTACTCCAATTGAGGTTGTGCATTTTTCAAATCAGACAATTCAAATGATCTATTATTAATGTTTGAACCTTTGTGCACCTTCATACACATTTGTTGGAACTTGAATTTGGATTATGACAATATTAAACCTTTGAAAAGAAAGTTTTAACTATGTGAATTGGACTTGGCACTCAAAACATACTTTTTGATAAGAAGATATTGATGATAGGATACCTCATTTTCCTAATGCATTAGCATATCAAAATGTTCAATAGGTTTTCCATTCATGGACCTCTCCTTGGTGTTTATGTTCAATATTCCTATAGTCGTGCATAGGAACCTTTACCAAGGGTTGGAAGAAGGATCTCCATGCCATGAAAAGATTCAATCTTGCATATTGCATATTCTATGTATCACATCACAATGGGAAGTCCTAGATCAAATCATCCAACTCAATGGACTCCACTTCATTTGAAACATTCCATCATTCACTAGAATATTGAACCTGATGTGTGCCCCAAGTTCCTTGTTAGATCCAAAAGGGGTCTGATTATGTTAAAGAGCGGAAGTAGTTGGAACTTGGTGTTGCTTTCAGCTTCCAGCACTAAAGGGGGGTGAAAAGGGCGTGCTAAAAGCTTCGGGATTAGACCAGGAAGAGGGACAAAATACTTAGTTACTCGGTCTTACATTCAGAACCAACCAACAAGTTGGTTAGTTCACATTCAGAACACTCTTGATGTTGGGACAAGCCATAGGCAACCTTGGACTCACTTGACTCACCACAGCCCGGATTTAGGGGAAGCCACCACCTTCCCCCATATAATATTCTTTTTGCCTTTCTGCCACACTTGCATCCGAATGGCACTTTTTCCTGGGACTCCCAAAGTGGAGTCCCGAAATTGTCTCGGTTTGGACTCCCGGGACTTTGGGCGTTCATAACTTCTCGCTCCAACCTCCGATTGGGATGAAGTCTGAAACAACCTTGTAGCTCTCCTTGAGAGCTTTCTAATGGTGTGTCGCACTTCACATGCACACATTGGGATCGGGTCGATTCCTGACTTTTAGTGGTCGGGAGTCAAACTGCCAGTTTGACTTCCAGCCTTTCTTTCAACTATAACTTGTGCTGCAAATGTCCAAATGGCTCATGCGAGGCCATTTTGGACATCTACACTCAAGACCTTTCCAATGGTATAAAGAACACCTCAATGCGTGGTGTTTTGACCCCTACAATCGAATTCTGAATTTTTGGGAGTCTCGGAGGACTCTTAAGTCCCATTTTTGGAAGTGTGAGTGGCAACCTCACATTTCCCTCAAAGTGGGGTTGCAACAAGAACCCTTTTTTGTGTGACCGCTTCTTTCTTATGGACCTTTTGATATTGTTGTTAAAGCCTAAACAATTTGTCTCCTTGAATTTGAACTTTGCATTTCATTATAACAAATACACCACTGTTACATTTAAGCATGTTAATAAATTCAATCGCTACTACAAATCATGTCTTATCCATTTTTTTTGTGAATGATTTTAATAAAAAAACACACTTAGATAAGGTGATGTTACTAATAAAAAAACCACTCATTATGACAAGTTAAATAAACATTTACTATTATTTCAATCAAATCAAACATGATGGAGTGTCTAGTTGTGTCCATTATGTCATGGGTGTTGGTTCTTTAGGGTGTCCACAATATGATCAAGTATTATAGTGGTTTTTGTATTTTTGAAATACCATTTTGGATTGAAAAATGGATAATTATTTCCATGCATAACAATAGACATTAAGAATATATTTATGTTTTATCCAAAAAACTATAGGCCCCTAATACACACCATTATAAACACATCCATAATTAAATCAAACCCAAAACCCTTCAAAAATGGTATTTTGTGACATGGACAATTTTAAAATTAGGTCCAAATGCAGGCATCATAGTGGGTTGTCTATAATCCCAATAGAGCCAATACACATATCCAACCACCCATATTGGAATTAGTTATCAATGCCATAATTTGTTGCAGAAAATGGTGCATGCACACATGGTATTTTCATGTGTGGACAAGATGATGTGTGTGAGGGACAAAATGTAATACCCGTACAATACCATAGAATTACCATGTTCCACTAATCGCACAAATTCCACCTTTTCAAATTATGAAAGATTTGTTATGCTTAAAATTATTTTTCATTCAAAATCATTTTATTATCATTTAAAATTTTATGTGTAATATTCTCTTTTTAAAAGCTGTAGAAAGTTGTTAGGGGCAATATTTTGAAGTCACTTTAAAGAATTGGCACTCTCATGTCTATTTTGATTGATGAGTTGTCATTCTATCATGTCCAATTTGTCTAAAAATTAACAAGTGCTTGTTGATTTGACTAGTAGGTAGCATAAATAATGATTGGGATTTTTAATCAGTTATTATAAACTTAAACTTATTAAAAATACAAGGCAAGTTTGAATAGCTAGTCTACCTAGCCGACTTAGGCTAATCACCTTATAGGTTGTAAGTCTTTAGAAGAAAATTGTGTTTTTGCAACTATTGCATCAATTGAAATTCAATTGCATGTGACACATGCAATTAAAATTCCTTGCAATTGCCTTGGACAAGTTGTAGCCAACATGTAGTTGCATGTGACAATATTTGAATTATATATACGATATGGATATACAATTTATACAATATGGCTATACATTTCTACATCTAGGGTTGTTGCATCTTCCTAGTTGCACATGAAACTATTTTGATGACCATATAAATTTATGACACATGTTATGACCAATCAAATTTGGACATGTGACTTGGTAGGTGGATAAGGTAGATACGGATTTACCCTATCCCTATCTACCCTATTTACCCTATCTAGGCATACCAAATTTTCTAAATAACATTCCAATTGACTTAAATCGAGCAATTGTGACCATGTTACATGCTACCTTGGATTTGGAATGACATATTAGATCATATTGTGTGCACCTACACCAAATAGGCACCATAGATCCCATGTGTAAATGTTAGTGTTTGATTTGATTTTAAAAAGTTAGTTTAGTCATATTGGACATATCTACTTTGAGTGGGAGAAGAAAGGGGGGGGGGAGGAGAGAGACAAAATTTACATCCTAAAATCATTTCAAACAAGTAGTCTAATCACATTAATCATTTTAGTCGCAATGCTAAGGATGTGAAAAACATGTTTTTGTAATAATGAGTCTTCAAACAAACCCCATTCTTACAATATGCCCTACCTTGCAACTTGGTACATGGTTGAAAAGATTTCCCAATCCAACAAGATTAGGGTTAGATTAGTACACAAGTTGCACTAGACCCACAATTTTGTCATTGTCTTGTGTAAGCTCTAGGCCCTTTGTTGTTGCCCCACCTAAGAACAAAGTTCATTAGAAGATGAGGATCGTTTTGAACATGCTATTAAAAAAAAAGTAAAGAATGAGAAACTCCTTTTTACAAGCCAAATCTTAAGCACCTTCAATGCTTCAAATTCAATCACTTGAAGTTATAGATACCTTCCCCTTATATTTCAACAAACCC
>Ga0116231_10009941_pt1 | contig 15644 bp, 7 predicted proteins | sample S1TSphgellanicum_2_FD_89695 | JGI IMG/M metagenome (GOLD analysis project Ga0116231, IMG submission 89695) | Host-associated microbial communities from peat moss isolated from Minnesota, USA - S1T2_Fd - Sphagnum magellanicum MG | ecosystem: Host-associated > Plants > Peat moss > Unclassified...
CAGATGCGTTAACCTGGGCTTCAGCAGGGGAAACGGCTAAACTTCAAGGCCGAAGAAGAGAGCCAAAGGCAGAAAGAGAGAGAGAGGCGGAAAAAAATCCACCGCTGGAATGTCTTGATGAAAGTTGCGACCCCAGAGAGACAGAGAAACTCCGGCACTTCTTCTTCTTCTTCTTCCTCCAAAATGCGACGATGATCCACCCCACCCAAGATCTCACAAACACCTCTCTCTCTCTCTCTCTCTCCCTCTCCAGAAAAAAAAAACCTTGAAAACCGTCGCAAACTACCCACCGAGCCAGAAGACAGCCCGAGCACAACAGCAGCAACGGTAAGAGAAGTATTTTTTCCCTTTTTTTTTTTCAAAAAAGAAGAAAAGAATGAAGGGAAAGAGCATGACCAGCAGCAGCAACGAGAGGGACATAAGAAACACTCCCACGGATTCAGAAGATTACCACCATCATCAAGTGCCGCAATCTGCCATCGCTGCTGTCTCCTGCAACGGCTCCTTCCGCAGAAGAAAAAGCCGGAGCCGGGGGACCGGGGGGGGAGTGGGGGGCGCCGGGGACCCGGGCGGGCGGAGGAGGAGGGAGGGGGCATAACGCGACCGGCAAAATCCGGTTATCGTCCATACCCCTCCAACTGGCTATTGTCGGTCGCCAACTATGTTCACTATCTACCGCTTCCACTGGTAAAGTTACCTCTAAGTTACTAAAAGTTTACCTACCTCTTGGCTGCAGAGATGGGAAGGTAACTAGTAACTGATAGGTAACTGAAGTAACTTCAATAATGTCAGCTCTTTTTCTATTTTTCTGTTTTTCTTTTTTTCCTCTTCTCTTTTTGAAGACATGAAACGAACTCAATGTACTTTTAAATACCCGTGTTAGGCGGGTAAGAGAAACGGTCTCTGCCTCCTCCGGGTATCAGTGCGGGTGCGGTTCCTGAACGATCCAAGAAGAGCCCGGATTATTTTGAGAAGAAATCAAATAATCTGTCAAGAAACTGTCAAGAAACCGCCGGTTCTTTCATGAAATCCACCCAGTGGTTCTTTACGAAGGGCTTTGGAATAACCGAGACCCATGGTTCTCTGATTCTGAGGGGTATTTGAAAAACCCAAACCTGCCTGCTCAAACCCAGATACTCAGTTGTGAGGAGAACCCAAGAGTAATAATATTTTTGTTGAAAGAAATAAAAAGAAAGTAATAATAATAATAGCTTTCATTCATTCATTTGGCTCTGCCTGCAAGTAAGGCGGGTATAACAAATCGCACCAAACATTCTCTGGGTATGAGGGCGGGTGTTAGTTATTAAGGTTCATAATTGCCGAGAATCAAACACCTGGTTCTCATATACATACATAAACCGAGTTCTCAATTTTGAAAGATAACAAAATTAACTGCCCCCACAAAACCGCCTGTTCTTTTATGACAACAGATGGTTCTTTGAGGTATGTTGATAGTGAGAACCGGAGGTTCTATGATTCTTGAAAAAAAAACCAAAACTGGCTGTTATTTTACAAAATCAAATACCTGCCTAACACTGGTGCTAAATTAGTGTTAAATTGTGAGCTCTTGTTTGGGGGACCTTTATGGAACATTTGTTGTTGGCCTTGCCTACTACCAAGGCAAGGATATTGTGTTTAGATTCATTATAGAGTATAGTAGCTTAAGGGATTTTGGCCCCTGGGTAATAATAATAAGTCTATTTTTATATGAGGATTTTTGAAAGATGGTATTTTGGCTTGTGTTGAAACTTGAGATTAGTTACAGAGCTATAAGGATACCTTGAAGGATTTTGGGTTTCCTTTAGAGGATTTTTTTTGAAGATTAGGTATATTTTTGCATGGTGAAATATTTGAGTTTCTATAATTCTTTTTTTGACTTAAAATACTTTTTAATGTAAATGGCAAGGCCACAGTGTAATTGACACACCCCCTTGTTATGTATTATTTTAAATTGTTTCTGGTTTGAACTTGCCTTATTAAGGGGGGCACATCTAATTTTACTTGATGGGCCGTCTGTTCTATTTTGAAAAGAGCCGTTAAGGCTGGATGTGTGATTCTTTTTTGTAAAAAAAAGAACTGCATTAAAACATAGAGAATGCCTCAAGGCAGCAGATTATTTTCATAATGAGCTCCCTCAGAGAATTACTTTCACCTGACAGTACGTTGGGTTCATGGCAGATTTCACCTCTTAGAAAGCTGTTAACATTATGGAATCGCTCTATTAACTCATACAGAACTAATAATTTGTCCTTCAAATCTAAAGGGCAATAATCCAATGAATTCTTAAAACCTATCTTAAGGCAAAAGAAGAATTATTAAAACTCAAATATTTCACCATGCAAAAATATAATCTTCCAAAAATCCTCCAAAAGAAACCATAATCCTTCAAGATATTAGAGATATCCATAAAGTCAGGAAAAGATAGCACTAGTACCCTGACTTTGGTCATACATACAGTGAGATTAAAAAAACCTGCAAAAAAGTACATTAGCATTCAGGTGGGGAGGGGGAGAAACTCAGAATACCATCAAAATTGATCGTTCCTGAGTTTCACCCTGTCTTTCTTTTTTCCTGAGCGCCCCCAATGCTGCTGCTGCTACATAAATTTTCACTGTTTCTACCTGTACAGCTACTATAATTCCTCTCGAACCTTGTGCATTAAATGCTGAGATTCAGCATTTCGTACTGAGTCTCATCATTTCATGCTGAGATTTAATAAAATTTCCTTACTTTATGGATACCACTAAAAGATGGGTCAAGGGTGAAAGGAGGCCCAAAGGTTGAAGAGAGGGTGAGGGGTGAATTTGCAGACATCTCTACATAACTCTATAACTAATCTCAAGTTTCAACACACGCCGAAATATAATCTTTCGAGAATCCTCATATAAAAATAGACCTATTATGACCTAGGGGCCAAAATCCCTTAGGCTACTATACTCTATAATGAATCTAAACACAATATCCTTGCCTTGGTTGGCAAGGCCAAAAAAGTTATAGATCTTAGTATGTTGCTATATCATACATGTCAATTGTTAGTCTCAAAATTTTGTTGTGTGAAATTGTTTTGTGGGGGGTTTTTTTTTTCCCCCAAAGGAAAAATCGGACTCAAATCCTTCACTTTGAGGGTCAGGGTTCATAGTAGTCATCATCACTCTAAAGTGCAACCTTGTGCTTCGAGTTTAAGGGATGTGGTCGACCCTGTACATCATGGGGTCGGTGTAAGGCAAGGCCCTCGGTCAAGGGCATTACTAAAAGGAAGGGCCTGTGTGAAGTGGGACTCCAGCACGAGCCCACTTCTTGGAATGTCTACCTGAGAACGTAATGTCCACCCAGAACTCAGATGGAAAATTACAGATTGTAATGTGCCCTCCAAATACATTAGAACGCGTCTGCTGGTTGCATACTTATTTATCTGGGTGTTTTTTTAAAGAACTTTTTCGTGCAGTCAAAGTGGCAAATCATTTCTATGAAGATTTAGCCAAAATCTGACTATAAACCAGATACGAAATACAAATTCTTTAATCATCTTTTAATAGTTTTGGCTACTTACTGAAACCAATCATAGAAATCTGATGACTCTCTTTTTAGTTTTGACTTGTGGCTATTGAAACTTGAAACAATTAAAAAAAAATAAAAGAAGTCAATTTTGAGTTTTTCTTTTGAATTTTTTTTTTTCATGTTTTAACAAAATTTTGCCGGTTAAATAAAAGGCTTACCACAATTGTGGCAAAATTGGAAATCTATGCACTTCATCAGCATTTTGTTGGCCTTGCCTACCAATGCAAGGATATTGTGTTTAGATTCATTATAGAGTATAGTAGCTTAAGGGATTTTGGCCCCTAGGTAATAATAATAGGTCTATTTTTATATGAGGATTTTTGAAAGGTGAAAATTTTGGGTTGTGTTGAAACTTGAGATTAGTTATAGAGTTATAATAATATCTTGAAGGATTTTGGGTTTCTTTTAGAGGATGATTTTTTTAAGATTATATTTTTGCATGGTGAAATATTTGAGTTTCCATAATTCTTCTTTTGTCTTAAGATACTTTTAATGTAAATGGCAAGGCCATAGTGTGACACACCCCTTGTTTTTGTTTGAATGAATCAACCAATAAATTATTTGTATCAATGGGCATTTGACTCCTTCTTTGTTGCCCAATTTTTATCTTTGACCATATTAGGACTTGGTGTGTGGTTTGAATTTTCAAGGGGTTATAGTATTAGTGTATTAATATATGGAGGCCATTGAAAAGGCTTCCATGTAGGTATCAAGAAAAAATCTTGTGGCCAATAAAATTACTGGATTTGCTAGTCTGAAATTTTTTTCTTAGTTATCTTGAGTGAACTACCCTATCCTAGGGTCAATTTTCACATCGACAAAACTAATAATTATTTTTTTCAAAAAAATAATTCATTTTTAAATTTTGATTTCCCCCAACTCCCCCCCCCCCCACAATGATATACTATAATATTGTTATATAAGTAATGAAATTATTTAAAGTGTAGCCTTATCATAATTATGATGATTTTCAACAAGGTCAACTTTGTATTTTCACAAAAAAATTGTTTCACTATTATTTTGAGGATTATTTAATGACGAAATTGACCTTAAGGTATTGTAATAGTTAAATGTGTAATATGGTTTGGTAGGTTTGTGAGAATTTTAGAGGATCAATGGAAATGGTAAAAAGGGACCATTCCCCTAGAACCTTTTTAGGTCTACTTTGCTGAATTTTGTTTTTTCAAAATTCATTTTCGTAATAATAGTAATGATTTATGAAACTTTGGCAATAAATATAGGCAGCTTCTTTGGCCATTTTTAAAGACTTTTGAACAACCTGCAAAATAATGAGTTGAGATCTTTTCCAACAATTTTTATTGTTTTTTTTGGGCAAAAAATGGGAGACATAATGTTCCAGCAAATAAGATAGAGAAATGTTGTCAATTATTGGATACTTGCTTTATAATGGATTGGCCTAAGCAAGAAGCTCTTTGGTTTTCACCAATTTTTGATTTTTTCTTCCTTTGTAGTTTTTTTAAAAAAATAATTTATTTATAAATTAAAAATTTATAAATATATTTATTTATATATAATTTTTTAATAAATAAATTTATTTATAAATTTATAAATTTGACATTTTCAGATTTAATTTTAATTACTGCTGAACCTGAAAAGGTATTATGGTATTTTCAATGTTCAGCAAAATAGGGTTGTGTGTAGATTTGAAAATTTTTTAGGCCAATGAGATTGCTGAATTGGATGGTTAAATTTTTAAAAAAGAAAATCTTGAGTGAACTAAGAGTGTGTAATAGTTATTTACAAACATGGTTCTACTTGTGCACTTTGTTTTGCTTTCAAAAAAAGCTCAATTTCACAAAAGTGATGATTTCTTTTGTGTGTTGAAAAACTCATCTTACATTTAGAAAACTTGTTTTTCAAATTTAAAAACAATCATAAAAAATGAAAATTTCCATTAAAATAATCATTGTTGGGCAGGGTAGACAAGCCAATGTCTGAAAACTTAAAGTTTGTAGAAATGGGTTGCCTATGGATTTGAAAGAGGCATTGTGGATTTCCAGTTGGTGCACTCATCACTATGAAGATTGTTTGAAATGGGCAAAAAAATGAAGAAGATATGGGGTTTGGAAGTTTTTGTAATAAATATTTGGTTTGGCAAGGTAAGTGTTTGAAGCTTAAAATCCTTGGACTTAGCTCGGTTGCCTTTGGAGCTCAAAGAATGATTGTAAAATTTAAGTTGGTACACTCTTTTTTTTTTAAAGATCACTCAAAATGGACCAAAAAAGAAGATATGGCTTGCCTAAAAGTGTGAGGGTTTAATGCATTTTTTTCAAGCATTTTACGTGAAATGTTCATTTTCTTTTTGTTTTTTCTTTGTTGGTTAGTTGCTTTTAGAGTTCAAAAAGTATTGTACACCTCCATTTGGTGCACACATAGTCAAGAAGATCATTAAAAAAAAGCAAGAAATGGAAAATTTATGGATAAATGTTTAAATATTGACTTGTGATAAATCATGAGAGTGTCAACCTTAGTAAGCCTCAATTTGCGGTCAAAGTGAACCAACACACCATGCAAGATGGATGGTGAATGGATAGGAAACATTTTCTAGTTGCCTTCCTTTCTCATAATTAATTCAAATGGTTAACTATATACTAACCACCCACATGCATCCACTAACCTAGTAGCCACCAAATGCTTTACCTATTTACCTATCTACTTTGCAACCACCTACATTTCCTACCTACTTACCTATGATACTTACCCATTTACATAACTAGTTACATATGTACTATGTGAAGGGAGTAGGAGGGGGTTTATAGGATAGGTTACAACTTGGTGGAACCTTGGTACCTTGTAGGGGTTTTCAATATAAGGTGCATTATGGGCACTAATCCTGTTTTTTGAGAACATGGAGCATTTCTTATTAGAAATATCATTAATTTGAACGTGTCACAAGGGGTAGAACCATTCCTCTAATCTTTCAATTGAACTATGTATTGTTGATCACACAAATACACCACAATACAAAAATTTGTGTAGCTTTCAAATAATGATGAATGTGAGCCAAAATATTAATTAAAAAAAGTGGCAATTGTCATTACATTGTGGCTTGACTAAATTGTCAAGTTTTACAAACATGATCACATAGATGAAATTGGCAAATTGGATAAAAATTAATTGATGATGACATAGACAAAATTTTCAAAATGAATGACATTGTCCACATGGACAAATTTGAAAACAATGACGTTATGAAACAAAATTGAACCGTATGAATGAAAAATCATTACATGGATGACATCACACTATATAAACAAAAATAATGAATTCAATTAAAATGAAATGGATGAAAATTTTCACATGGATGAACTTGATAACATATATCTACATGTTAAATTTCATTGATATCATGAATATTTTGTCTTACAAAATTCATCCAGGTTGTCTTTTCATCACCCATGAACTATCAATTTCCCCCATATGGTCATTTTCATTCATGATCATTTTTATCCATATGTAATTTCATTCATGTTGGCAACTAGCATACATATGATGAATTCCATTCATGTACACAACTCATCCATTAACATTGTCTCATTTATGTCATATAATGCATATTCATCTTACCAATTTCATCCATATGGTCATGATCATTTCCATCCATTTGGTCAAATTTATTTGTGAAAAAAAGCAAAAGTATCCTTGGGTGGTATCACTAGGAATGTCACAATTTCATTTTAGTGGACCAATTGAATTTATTTTTAAAAAAAGAATCATTCAAATAAATATTTTCATTTCATTTTTTGTGTTCAGTACATTTACTAGGTTGTATGGACTTTGAAATTTTAATGATATAAATTTATTTATTTATTTTGATGCTCCTAATCACTGCATTTAGAAAAGAAATCAGCAATATAATAATGTTTCCTTTCCTTTAACTTTTTGGTCAAAAACACAAGTTTGAAACATGTTTTGACTTTTTATCTTGGGAAATATATTTTTAATGTACCTTTGAATGGTATTATATATATATATTGAATGTAATTAATTGAATAGACCTACAATTTAATTATGAATATTCAGAGTGTGATTCATAAAAAGGATGTGACAATTAGGAATACAAATTTGTAGCATTTTCAATTTATTTTTATTCCAACAAAAACTTAAGGACATTTACTTGTACACGCAATGGATTAACATGAAAAAAAAATCTATGGTTGTGAGAAATTTTAAAAGAAAAGGCCTAAGAATATTTTTTGACCAATTTTGGTTTTTTAACCATTTTTAAAGGTGGTTCCTAGTGATTTTTACCCAAACATTTTGATCCTTCAAATTTTGACCAATATATTCAATTCAACATTACACCAATTTTTGTCCAATATATTTAACCCAACATTACACCAATTTTCAAAATTTTCAAAATGGATTTTACATTATGCTAGCAATTATCATAAAAATGGGTTGGTGCATGATGTACATTGTACAAAAATTTAATTTTCATTCATCTTAAAACACATTGAGTCTTCACCTTTAGCTCTAAATGCATTTTACAAATGGAACTAGTTTTGAGTTTTTATTCTCATATGCCCTACCTTCAATTCCAAGTTCCAAAAAAAATCTCCTAGCACCATTTTTTTTCCTAGGAAGGATTGTTGGTGGTTTGCCATTTCCATTAGTGGTTCTATTTTAAGTCATAAACAAATTGAAGTATAGTGAACCAACACTCACAGATGCATCAATTTGGATGGATGGTGATTGGATCATGATTTTTAAAATTGGGTTTTTGACCTTAACCAATCACCCCTTGTTAGACTAGTTAGTTTATTTAGTGCTCCAATTATTTACAAAATTTTCAAAAAAAATTCCTACTTTTTACCCTTAATTTCTATTAGCCTCCTTCACCCCCTACTTGCCAACTAGAAGGCTAATTGCCTTGAATTACATAAAAACTTGCCTACTTGCCTACTTACATGAAGTGACTTATTTTCACATACTTTGCTACTTGTTTCATAGTGGATGTCATCATCAAAAGGTGAGGATATTGCACATACTTACCACCCCCCACCTACCTACCTACTACTCACTAACATAGCCTATCTACATGGGGCCACTTACCCACCTACTAATGTCACGTATAAATTACAAATGCATTAAGCCTATTAGAGTTAAAAGAGACCCAATGTTGTGCCAACAAATGTGGGAATTGCAAAAATCTTATATCCTTCATTTAAACTTGAACTTCTAGCCTCCAATAATAATATAAGGTTAATCCAAATGCAAGTATTGTAGGAGGTGCCCAAAGACAAATTGCAATGCTTACATTTAAACTACATCCAAAAATTCTCAACCATTGTATAAGAAAGATTTAAACCAAAGATAGTTTGCAAAATGCAATATCTTCATTTTTCTATCATTAAACTCTAATTGCAAATGGTAGAATATTGGCCATGGTCATAAATTCAATAGCCTCATAATGTCACAATTTTATGTCATTTTTAAAAGGTGCATGTTGTCATGGTTTAGTGTAATTTTTATTTTTTTATTGTTGTGCAAAATATTGTTATTGTTCTTTAAATTTTTTTTGCATTTGTTTTTTTGTACATACATGAACAAAAAGATTCAATCTTCTATATTCCAAAGATTAGCAAGGATCATGTGGTGGTTGGATTGGCTTATATCATAAGAGCCTTTTCTAAAGGCATGATGCTACTTGCAACCTACAACAAGGAAGGAGAAGAAAAAAAAAATCAAAATATAAGGATAACAAGAAAAATAGAACAAGAAGAATGAAAATAGAAGGCAAAGAAAAAAGGAATTTAATAAAAAGGGCTAAAAAGAAGTCGAAAGGAAACAAATAGGAGAAGAGAAATTTTTGTTTTTTTGTTTTTTCTCATTATTTTCTTTCATTTTTTTTTGCTTATTTTGTTTTATTAGTTTATCGATCAATTGTCAACTCATCTTGATTAGCTAGTTAGCCAAGGGAAATTACAACTCCATTTTTTTCCAAATGATGTGTAGAAAATATAGGGTGTAACTTATTGAATATATATATAATATCTAAATACAAATATGGTGCTTAAAATTAGATTATGAGAATATACTTAGAATATTTTTAATTGTAATTATATATATTTTAAATATTTTATTATTTCATAGTGTACCAAAAATACCCCTTTATCTCATGTGTTTCACAAAGATACAAAGATTGATTAGAAAAGTTTTTAAATGATTGAAAAACCAAACTTCATAAATCTTGTCAAAAATCCAACTTCTGAGCAAACATTTTTATTACTTGCCCCATATTGCACTAGTTTTTAAATGAATATGCCCACATTCATTTGCTACAAACATTAGCTTTGCACAAACCTTATGTGCATTAAAAACCTTGGTCCCAATTAGAAACAAAACTAGTATTGAAAAATTTGTTTATAATAATCTATTAAAGTAATATCCATTGATTTTTGAATTGTATTTGAAATTCAAATTTTCAACAAACTACAAATTTAAAAACTATTAAATTTAAACATTCATCTAACACCTTAGTAGAAATCTATAGGTAGTTTTAATCAAGAGGAAAAAACTAGAAGTTTTGTGAGGAGCTATTGATATCTTTCATAATTGTTTTCTTTATGAACTTGAAGCATCATTTTTCTTTGTCCTACAAACAGTTAAAGCCTCACATGGCCCCACCCCCCCAAAACCACAAATAATCAAATTAATGAAAAAAGAGGAATGTCAAGCTTCTACAACATCATCGACTTGTTATTGATGTTTTGCAAGGTGATAAAAAAGGCCCAACTTATTAGAGAGTTATAACATCTTAATATGAAATATTCAAAAGTTTTCCATCACCATAGATCTAGTGTAGAGCTAGGAAAATAAAAATCAATGCTTAGATGCTACCTTGTTACAAGATGTCATTTTGGAGTTGTTCAAGAGCAATTATCAAAAAAATTTAGTAGTTCAAAAAAAGTCACAAAACTTTTGGACTAGGTAGTGTTATCAAATCTTACGACAAAAATATTTATAAACTTGAACATTTTACTTTTGATTTAATGAATTTCATGACAATTTCATGAATTGGTCAATTGCAAAACAAAGCCAATGAAAGTAGTTGAAATTAAACACAACCACCAAATGAACTTGTTTAGCATGATCAACCCTCTTCAAACCCTTGGGATTGGACTGTGCATTAACAAATCACATTTTACAACCAAATGTGTTTAATATGATGATGTTAATGATGCAATAATGTATTATGTTATTGAAAAACTTGTGGCACCAATATATATTTCCAATATACAAATGCATATTGAAATTTGGTAAACAATTTACTATGAACCATGCACAAATTCTATCTTGCCCCTATTCTAAAATTATAAATGTTCATTTATGGGTGACCTATTCAATGCCTCCCTTCTAAATAGTTTGTCTAACATTTAATTTATTTTTAAACTATTTATTTAGTGGTTAAACATAACTTGTTTTGATAATGAGTGAACTCATTGGTTTTCTACTATTCATTCATAAACATAGGGTCACCCAATTGGATTATGCATCCAATATTCAATCAAATTTAATCATTTTGTTTCCTAATTTGCAATCATATTTTGAAACCCTTTTGGTTGTTTAACTGTTTTCAAAGTTCCATGAATCAACATTATTTGCTTCTTTTAGGTTAATCAAAGGATGTGACCACTTAATGTTAATCAAAACATATGGCCACTTAACCATAAATAATTTACTTTTGAAATTAATTAACTAATTAAATGACAAGTTGATGGTATTGCAAATAGTGACTTGCAAAAAAAGAACCTTTACATGGTTAGAATGTTTTTAACAACCAACACTTCCAAGTTTTTTTACATAGTTTATAAATATAACTTAAAGGAATTTGGGTTTAAAAAAGACCAAGTTTGGGTTACATATAATTGAATTGTCATACCCGTGATGATTAAGAGATTAAGGCATATAATTATTCTAAGACTAAACCTCATGAGCCCCAAATATTAGTTTTGAGCCCTCCATTTTCCTTTAATGATGTCACATGACCCTTTTGGCACTCACCAAGTTGTGAAAATTTACCCAAAAATTGTTATTCATCATGTAATCACTTTGCCTTTCATGGCAAATTCAAACTATAAACTTCCTTCATTGGATTTAGAATTAATCATCTAGTTGTGTGCACTTCTATACGACATGCGCATGCATCATCTTCACACATTGGTTCAAGTTTGAACAAAATTTTTTATGTCAAATCATACACCAATGTGAAGTTTCTCCCTTATAGAAAGAACCAACAAATTTCCTAACAAAGATTGAATACATCAATGGGTGTGTAAAATGGGTGGTTGCAAGATAAGGTGGTTTGGTTTTTGCATCACAATGCAATTGTTTACAAAATGTCATGGATTTACTTGCTATTAACATGCTATAAAAATCAATAATATGACAAGTTTATGATTAGAATTAAAATGTCAACTTGAATAAGAAAACATCTATAATAAAAATATAACATATACACATTATATATATAGTAATTGGATTTTTAAAGTTGAAAAATATAGATTAATTTTTTGTGCCTCTTTATACATGCATTTTTATGTATGGTTTTTTATTTGGGATGTGTTATAGGGATTCAATATATGATATCTTAATAAATTGTCATATTAACATTGTCACATGGACTTTTAAGGAATGGTGTATCTATCAAAAAATGAGCCACCTTAGCTTGCAACCACTCAAACATACATTTTTCTTTCTCTTGAAATTAAAAACTTATTCCATTTATGCAATAGCATAAATGGTTGAGCAAAAAGATCTCACAAAAATGTTTCATGATTCATCATTGTCATTATGCTTGGTGACCTAAAAAAATCCTTTAAACAATTTATTAAGATTGGGTACCATGAGTTGTGTGGGGCATTGGCTAGGAGGAGGACGAAAATCAATGTAACAAAATTTACAATTATAGGATGACATCAAAGAGGCAAATACAATGGAAAAGAATGATGGTATTGTGCTACTACCTTCATGGGTACTCATTAAGGTTGTAGAAGTTGTTTTGAAAATTGGAATTTTTACAAGGAAGATCATGATGAATAATGTACCACTATTGGGTTTATTGTTGTTATCATTGGGTGGTTTCGTGATGCTTTTGTTGTCCCCTTATGAGCCCATTTTAGTGAAAAAAATCTTACAAGGATAAAATCCATATATAAATTTAATAATAAGGAATAAAAGAAAGCTACATATATGATCATTTAATTGTTGTTCAAGAGAAAATAATAGTTACAAGTGAGGTGTTTGTAAAAGTGATTCCACTCTTGGAGGATGCCACTATTAAAAAACTTGTTGCTGTTTTTCCTTATTCAATACATTGAAAGCTAAAGAAACCTTCCCAAAAATAGCTACACATAGAAGAAGAAGAAAACATCTAAGGATTTAAGGTATAAGGTATAAGGTTTCGAATATATTTGTTTTTCATCTTGTTGGAAATTTCAAGTGAGAACTTAAAATTCTCCATGATTTGACAAACATATACATAGAGTTTTTTAAAATCATGAAATCATCACCTTAACAAACATTAATGTTTTCTTCTTTTCTTTTTCCTTTGGGGCAAAGGATTTGTGTTTGAATATTTTGTTCTTTTGTTGTTGTTATGAAAAAGTGCATCTCAAAAACAATTAAAAAGAATGATGAATTAGTGCCAATGTGAAACATGGTGCTTGATATTGTTGATTTAAGAAAAGAAAAAAACCTCATAGATTATAACTACTATTAAAGACATTGTAGTTAAAGTATGCATTCATCAAATCCTTTTGCTTATTTATCTTCATTCATAGATTGAGGCTTTTGTCATACTTTCATTGGTTTGCTTTTGAACTATATATATATATATATATATATAATCATTTTTTCTCTTCGTGCATGTGTATATGCCAATCTTTGGAACAAATTGTGTTATGTGAATTCACTGCTACATTGCATGAGGAATACAAGTTTGTCATTGTTGTGAGAATGGTAGGCAATTGGGAAAACCAAGGAGTTGGTTAAAGCTGCACACAATATTGCATCTTCAACTTTCGAAATAACAAAATAACAAATGTATGACATAATCAAATTTGTGAAGAAGAGGTTGGAAGAGGTAGTTGATTTAACAAATTAAATGATAACAAAAATAATTTTTTTGATGTTGCCACACATTCAACCATAAAGGAAAAACATTTCAATGCTACTAAATCAACAAAAAACAATATATTTGGCATAGTGGTGAAAGGAGCCACCCAAGACACAGTTGAATTCCTATGTGACACTTATAAATGAACAACAATAAATGTTGTTATTGATGATGAATTTGAGAGTGCAAAAGTGAAATCTAGAGTTGGCAACCAAGGAGTTTTTGAACTCAAACTTGAAGTCTAGGGGGTTAAAATTTATTGAATTTGCATTTGAACATATTTGTAGAATTTCAAATTGTAATAAATTTGTATTAAAACCATATTGTTTAATTGAAAATTGTGATAAAGTTCAAGGAAATACATTTGGTTGGCTTTGTTCATGGTGTTAATTAGTCTATGTATTGGCATCTATTGGTCATTTTCTCTTGGTAAGTCACCTTCATTTTAACTAACTAAAGGTTGATTTTTGAAGGAATTTTCATTCTTTTTTTAAATTATTTTTTGGTCATGGGACTTGAAAAGTTATGTGGTCTTGATTTGTTTTGTCCATTCCCATCAAACAAATTGGGAGGTTGACAACATGTGCTTTAATTATAGTCATATTTCCTATTAGTGGAGATGGGGGTGGTGTTTAACTTCTTTATCTAGACTTGATTTTTGGATATTTGTAAACATGTTAGAACAAATAGGTCAGTTAGTTACATGTGACTATTTTCAACAATTAATTTTTTGACACACAACAACATTGTGTGTTGTTGAATGCATTGAGAATTATGTTTAAAACATCACCATCGACAACATTTGTTGTGGTGTTTTTTACAACCTATATTTATGTGGCATTCAAAAAATGATTATGATTCTAGTTTTTTGGGGCCTATTTTATTCAATAGCCTTGTTTTCATTGTCCTATTTGGAATTGTCCATATATTATCATTTATTCTTGTTTCCCACCATAGACTTGAAAATAACATTTTTGAATCCATATGCTACAATCAAGCTTACATGGTGTGTAATCTTCTTGAAGTTGTTTATTTTATTATTGGGTGTAGCCTACAAAATCCCATTTTTGAAGACAATCTTGTTGTTAGCACAATTTTATCAATCATAAGTGGTTATAGTGTGGTAGACTTTCAAAGAAGTTTGGAAGCTTGCCACATTCAAAGTTTTTTGTTATCGAATCAATTATACAAACTAGATATGGGGGATTTACAACATCATTCTTTAACACCTTTTTTGTGTAAGACACTAACAATTTGATCAAATAATACACATGATCAATTCATTTGGGCATTTAGTCACCCTTTTATCTTGATATCATGAACCTCTTCCTATCCATATTGTAGATTGTGTGAAGAGTTCAATCAATTAACTAGAGGAATGTACCTTAAGTGGATTGATATGACCCATAGAATTCAATGAGGACATGTCTTTGGTTTGCTATTTTTTCTAGGCTTGTGAAGTGCTTTTGAAACCTAAAAAGAACAAATCCAGAAAGTAAAATTATGCAACTTTTAAGGTGTGTGGAGATTGATTTTCGGTGAATACTATTAATAATTCAACTAGGTTCATTAAAATCTTTTGCTTTCCTTTATTTTTATTTTTATCTTTATTTTTCTTTTGAATTGTTTCCAAACATTACAAAATTGGTGGATGACCTACATGTTGGAACCTTTTTTTTAAAAATTTCATGAATATATGGGGAATCAAAACTGCTATTTTGACTAGAAAACTTGGTTCATTAATATTCATATTTTATTTGTTTTGTAAATGGTTATAAACATGTCTTTTCATGTGTCCTTAAAACCTTTGCACTAATTTAGGGTTAAAATTTGGGATGGAGGAAGACAAAATATTATGGACTATATTGTAATTGAATATAAACATGAATTTGGGATTTGGGTGTTTAGAAAGTGAAGTAGCAATGACCTAAGGTAAAATGCCCCC
>Ga0116231_10009942_pt1 | contig 15643 bp, 12 predicted proteins | sample S1TSphgellanicum_2_FD_89695 | JGI IMG/M metagenome (GOLD analysis project Ga0116231, IMG submission 89695) | Host-associated microbial communities from peat moss isolated from Minnesota, USA - S1T2_Fd - Sphagnum magellanicum MG | ecosystem: Host-associated > Plants > Peat moss > Unclassified...
AGACCTCCGCCGGCGTGCAGTCGGTCGAAACGTATTCGTTTACCAACCTGACGGCGATCGACAACGGCACGGCTAACAGCGTAGTCGGAGAGATCAACGCGAAAACGGCGACGACCGGGATCTCCGCGAGCTTCGATGCGAGGACGCAGCGGTTGACGATCAGCGCCGCGGACGGCGGATCGTTCTACGTCACCGACGTGCCGACGCCCAGCCCGCCGGCCGCAACCGCCGCAACGACGACCGGAAACTTCGTCGAAGCGTTCGGCCTGCAAGGCCAAGCCGACATCGCCAACACGCTCTCGACGCAGCTCACCGACATCGACACCGCGCTCAACCAGACGCTGAGTTCACGCACCACGGTCGGCGCGACGATCAACACCCTGAGCGCCGTCAACAGTCAAGTCACGACCGAATCGACCGATAATACAGCTGTGAAGGCGGGCTTGGAAGACGTGAACGTCGCCGCGGCGACCTCGCAGTTTACCGAGATCGAGACGGCCCTCCAGGCGGCGTTCGAGACGACGACCCGGCTCGAAGGCAAGACGCTCTTCGACTACATCAGTTGATCACCGAGGAGAACCGCGTGGACCAAGGCCCGCCCGTTACGACCGTCACGTTCCCGAACTTCGGGGCGTGCACGTTCGCCGAAACCGAGGTCATCACGTTTCCGTGGGGCCTGCCGGGCTTCGCGGAACTGCGCCGGTTCCTGGTCCTGGCGATCCCCGAGCAGGCCGGCTACGTCTGGCTGCAGAGCCTCGACGATCACGGCGTGGCGCTCCCGCTGACCGACCCCTGGTCGCTCTTCGACGACTACGAAGCGCCGCTGCCGCACTACGCAAAGCAGTCGCTGAACCTCCAGAACCCCGACGATTTCTGCCTGCTCTGCGTGTGCGTTGTCGGCAAGGGCGCCGCCGAGATGACGATCAATTTGCTGGCCCCCGTCGTGATCAACCTCAAGACGCGGACCGGCCGCCAGGTCGCCTTGGAGAACCAGCGCTACTCCGTCCGCACGCCGATCCCGCGCAAGCCGGTCGGGGAGGTCGTCGCGACCTAGCCGGGCGAAAAAGCCGGTACTAGCCACGGAGGGCGCCCGGCATGCTCGTACTTTCGCGAAAACTCAATCAGGCGATCATGGTGGGCGACAACGTCCGCATCATCGTCGTCTCGGTCGATCGCGACCAGGTCAAGCTGGGCATCGACGCGCCGCGCGAGATCCCGGTCCACCGGTCCGAGGTGTACGAGGAAATCCAGCGGGTGAACCGCGCCGCCGCGGGCCAAACGCCGCCGCCGGCCGCCGCCTCCCCGGCCGGTCAGCCGCCGCCGACCCGGCAGGTCAATCCGGCAACGCTTGCCCCGCGCAGGGTTCCGAAGAAGAAGGACTAAAGTGCGGTGCCGTACCAGCCGATAATTTGAAGGTATGGACGTCGGGATGACGTCCTGCTTTGGTCGACCCAATACACATGTGTAGTTTGTTTCATGGAGGAACACAATGGCAGATGGCTTGAGCATCGCGAACAACCTGCTCGCGAATTCCGTCTCACTCAACCTTGATAAGAACCAGTCGGCCCTTCAGACGTCGGTCACCCGGCTCTCGAGCGGTCTTCGCATCAACACCGCCGCCGATGATCCGTCGGGTCTCGCGATCTCCCAGACCTTGCAATCGCAGGTCAACGGGTTCGATCAAGCGGTTCAGAACGTCCAGAACGCGAACAACGCGGCGTCGATCGCCGACGGCGCGCTCGCGACGACCACCGACCTGCTGCAACGCATCCGCTCGCTCGCGGTCGAAGCGTCGTCCGACATCACGTCGAACAGCGACAAAGCCGACTTGCAGACGGAAGTCTCGCAGTTGCTGCTCGAAGTTAATCGCATCGCGCAGAACACCGAGTTCAACGGTCTGCCGTTGCTCGATGGCTCGCACGCCGGCTTCCAGCCGGAAGTCGACGCTTCGCTGTCGATCACCGCGAACGCGGCGCTCGCCTCGAACGGTAACGTTGCCGGCACGTCGACCAACTACGGTCTGCTCGTTGCGACCGCGGTTGCCGCGAACGCGAACTTCAACACGACGACCGGCGCCACGACGGCCGGCATCCAGGGCTTCAACAACGCCACGACCGGTAACACGGGCGACGGCACGATCGAACTCCAGGTGATCAACACCGGGACGTCGATCGCGGTCCAGGAAACGTTCTTCTCGAGCCAGAGCACGTCGGCGAACCCGGTTTCGGTGTCGACCACGCTTCTCGCCGCGCAGTCGGTCAGCGACATCTTCGACAACGTCAGCATCACGCTCGGCGCGTTCTCGACGGCCGATGTCGGCGTGACGTCGTACATCAAGATCGCACAAAACGTCGCGGCCCTCTCGAACCCGAACGCCCCGGCGTTCAACTTCCAATCGGGCGCCAACGAAGGCGACACGATTCAGGTCGGGTTCCAGGCGTCCAACACGCAGACGCTGCGTATCGCGAACATCAACCTGCTGCTTTCGTCCTCCTCGTCGCCGTCGCTCGGTGCCGAAGACGCGATCGGTCAGATCGATAACGCCCTGCAGTCGCTGCTCGCGCAGCGCGCCCAACTCGGTGCGATCCAAGTCCGCCTCAACGAGGATCAGGACAACGACAACACCGCGGCGGTCAACCTGCAAGCGTCCGAGTCGAACATCGCCGACCTCAACGTCGGTCAAGAGACGACCAACTTCACCCGCCTCCAGATCCTGGTTCAGGTCGGTACGTCGGTCCTCTCGCAGTCGAACGCGAACGCGCAAACCGTCCTCGGTCTCTTCCGCTAGTAGCGGCAAGCGAACCAACGGAAGAAGGCCCGCTCCGGCGGGCCTTCTTTTTGTTTGCGCGGAAACCGATAGCCAACCCGTATGCCGATTCGCGTCAATTCCCGGCGTCTCTCTGCTTTGCAACCCGCGGGCCCGCCGGCCGCCGTCGCCGCGCCGCGGGCGGCCTCCGGCCCGCTGCCGTTCAATCTGCCCGCGCCCGATCCCACGACACCGCAACTGCCGGCCGGCGTGAGCTTGTGCATGATCGTGAAGAACGAAGAGCGGTTCTTGCGCGCGTGCCTGGACAGCGTGCGCGGCGCGGTCGACGAGATCTGCATCGTCGACACCGGCTCGACCGACCGCACCCGCGAGATCGCAGCCGAGTTCGGCGCGCGCGTCGTCGAGCGCCCCTGGCGCAACGATTTCGCCTGGGCGCGCAACGAAGCGCTCGCCCTCGCAACCCGCCGCTGGATCCTGGTGCTCGACGCCGACGAGACGCTGCGCCCGGAATCGATTCCGACGCTGCGGACCCTGGCAAGCGTCCCCGCGGGGACGGTCGGTTTGTGGGTGCGCTGTTTCAACCACGTCGACGATTACGCCGGCACCGGTGCCAGCTCGCATGCGATCGCACGCGTCTTTCCCAATAATCCTCGTATCCGCTACATGAGCCCGATCCATGAATATGTGGCGTGCGACGGCGCCGATACCGGCATCGAGGCGCGCCATGGATCGCTGGCGATCGATCACTACGGCTATCTCGGTGCGATCGTCAAAGAGCGCGGCAAAGCCGAACGCAATCTCGCGATCATCCAAGCGGCGGTCGAAAGCGAACCCAACAATCCGTTTCACTGGTACAACCTCGGGACGACGGCGCTCATCGAGAAGCGCGGTGAGGCAGCGATTGCGGCGCTCGAGAAAATGCTCGAACTGGTCGGCGACGAAGCGCGCGGCTTCGTGCCGAGCGGGCTTTCGTTCTTGGCCGATGCGTACAACGACTACCGCAACGATGCGATTACGGCGCTGCGCTACGCCGAGCTGAGCCTCAAGCGGTCGCCGCATTTCGCCAACGCCCATTTCGTGAAAGGCAAATCGCTCGCGCATCTCGGGCGATTCGCGGAAGCGCTCGAGGCGTTCCACGCGTCGATCGACGATCTGCCGCACAACAAGGCACAGTTTCTGGTCGACGACGAGATCGGCGTCTGGAAGGCCCACTCCGAGATCGGTTCGACGTACGGCCGGATGGGCGAGAAAGCGAAGGCGCTGGAGTGGTTCGAGAAAGCGCTGATCAACCGCCCGGGCGTCTTGCCCGTCATGTACAACCGCGGGAAGGCGCTCGAGTGGCTCGAGCGCTACGACGAAGCCGTCGAGCAATTCAAGACGAACTGGGAGACCTTCGGCGACGATTCGTCGGCGACCGAATACGTGAACGTGCTGCTGCGCCGGCACCGCTACCTGGAGGCGCTTGCAGTAGTCGATGCGATCAGCGAACGCGTCACGCCCCGTCACGCGGCGCTCTTGCTGATGACGGCCGCCGGGATCGCGGAGCGGGCGGGCGTGCCCGAACGCTCGGGCGACTATGCGCGACGCGCGCTGGAGCTCGCTCCCGGAGCGGCGGTCGTGCTCGATGCAGCCGAGATCTATTTTCGCGAACGGGGCGATGCGGCGGCGATCGAGCAGTTGCGCGCTCGCGAACTCGACGCGCCCGTCGAAACGGTCGATGACTACGCGCGGCGCACGTCGCGCTTGCTCGCCGTCGGCCGGCCCGCGGAGGCGCAGGCGCTGGCCGCAGCGGGCCGCAAGCGCTTCGGCGACGATTCGCGCCTGGTCTACGACGCGGCGGCCGCGGCCGTCGTGCTGGGCGACCGGCCGGGGGCCCTTGCGCTCTTGGAGATCGTCGATGCGAAGAATGGTGACGTGCTCGCGCGCGCTCGCTATCTGCGTGCCGTGATCCTGGGGGATCTCGGACGTTTCGACGAAGCGGTCCGCGCGATCGAGTCCTTCCTCGATCTCAAGCCCTTGCACGTCGACGCCACGCTCGCGCGCGGGAAGTACCTGCTCGCGGCCAATCGTCCCGCCGAAGCGGAAACGACGTTACGCGAGGCCTTCGAGGCAACCGGCGATCAACGGATCGCCGTCGATTTGGCGAGCGTGCTCATGGCAAGCGGGCGCATCGCCGAGGCGCGCGCGGTCGCCGAGGCGGCCCTTGCGCCGGCGGGCGCGCCTCAAGTCACCGCGCACCCGGGCCGATAAACTGTTAGGAGCTAGGGAGGCTCTTCGCACACATGGACGTCGCATCCTCACAAGCCGCTATCGCATCCACGGCATCCGCTGCATCCGCGGCCGCTGCTGCGGCATACGCCGCGGTTGACACCGATCCCGGACCGGCGCAATACACGGTTCCCGTCGTCGCCGCGAGCGGCGGCGGATCGGCGAGCAGCGCGACGGCTTCTGCCGGCGGCAGCGCGACAGCGACGACCCCGGCCGCCAAAACGAGTGCGTCCGCAAACGCTCAGCCGCCCGCTGGGCCCCTCGAGCCGTTCGCGGGCGCCGTGACGACGGTCTTCGCCGGTCAAAACATCGAAGTGAATTTTCGCGTCGCGCACGATCCGAACGAAATCGTGATCGTGTACCGCAACGCCGAAACCGGCGAGATCATCAATCAAGTTCCGCCCGAAGCGATCGTGCGGCTTGCCGAATTTTTCCAGCGCGAAGCCTCCGGCGCGATCCTGGACCAGGGAGCGTAAGCGATGTCCGGCCTGAGCAGCACGTCGACCTCGACCAGCGCCACCGATTCAACGATCCCCGGGAACAACGTCGCCCCGATTTCGTTCCCGGGTATCGTTTCGGGCATCGACTACAACGCGATCATCGCGAAGTTGACGAGCGTGACGCTGTTGCCCGCGCAGCAAGCGCAGACGCAGATCACCTCGCTCAACACGAAGAACTCGACGCTCGTCACACTCAACGCGTACTTGACCAGCGTGCAGAATACGCTCGAGGCGCTCTCGAATCCGTCGACGTTCGATTCGTTTTCCGCGACCTCGAGCGATTCGTCGGTCCTGACCGGCTCGAGCAACACATCGAGCGCGGGTGCGCCCGGCACCTACATCATCGACAGCACGCAACTCGCGACGGCGACCGCCGTGACCAGCGCGGTGAGCGCGAGCGTCGGCTACAGTTTGGCCGACGTCATCCCGGGCTACGGCGGTGAGACCGGCGCCCAAGTTCCGCTCGCCGATTCGGTGACCTCGATCGTTCCGCAAAACGGGACGAGCGGATCGACGACCGAAGGCCTGATCACGGTCGACGGCGTGCAGATCGCCTACAACGTCGAATCGCAGTCGCTCAACACGATTCTCGCGAACATCACCGCGGCTGTCGCCAGCATCGATCCGGGGTTCAGCGCGACGTTCAACGCCGCAAGCGACACGGTCTCGTTCACGAGTACGGACAAGCCGATTTCGATCGGCTCGACGTCGGATACCGGCAACCTCGAGCAAGTGCTTAAACTCGATACGGCCGAGGTCAACAATACGTCGACGAGCGGGTCGATCACCAGTTCGGGCCCGATCGGCGGGCTTAGCCTCGCCGCCGACTTCGCGAGCACGAACGGTGCGAATCTGCTGACCACCGTCACCGGCGGCCCGGGGTCGTTCTTCACGATCAACGGCGTGAAGATCACGATCGATCCGACCTCGCAGAACCTGCAAGACGTCATCAACGCGATCAACTCCTCGGGCGCGGGCGTCGTCGCGAGTTTCAACCAAATCACGAATCAGCTCTCGCTGACCAACACGTCGACGGGTCCGCAGTCGATCGTGATCGGCTCCTCGAGCGATACGACAAACTTTCTTCAGGCCGTCGGGCTCGAGGGGAGCGGCGCGACCACGACGATCGGCCAGCAGGCCTCCGTCACGGTCCAGCAGCCGAACGGGACCGCGCAGACGTATTATTCGAACTCGGACCAAATCTCCGGCGCGATCGCCGGGATCACGCTCAACGTTGCGGCGAATTCATCGACCGGAGCGGTGCTGACGGTTGCGCAGAATTCTCAGCCGGCGATTTCGGCGATCAACGCGTTCGTTTCCGCGTACAACGCCGCGATCAACGAAATCAACAACGCCTCCACGGCACCCGTCGTCAAGCAGACCGACGCCACGTCGGGGACATCGACGACGTCGTCGAGTTCGCAACTCACCGCCGGCGGCGCCCTCTACAACGATCTGGAGATCGAAGAACTCAAAGATCAGCTGATCTCGATCGTCTCCGACGTCTTTCCGGGGGGCGGTTCCAGTTACAACTCCCTCTCCGCGATCGGGATCTCGCTCGATAGCACGCATCAAGTGTTCGCGGCGGCGGGCACGGCGAACAACGCGACCTCCGATTCCGATACGACGAGCAGCAGTAGCAGCGGGTCGATCACGCTGCAAACGCAGGACGGGACGTCGGGTCAACTCGAGCCGCTCGACGTCACGACGTTCACGGCGGCCTTCGAAGCCGATCCGACCGCCGTCTCCAACATCTTCAATTCGGCGAGCGGGCTGGTTCAACAGTTGGGCTCGTATCTAACCACGGCGACCGGCCTGCCGACCCAAACGAACACCGGCCAGGTAGGAACGATTCCTGACACCTCACTCATCCAGAACGACGAAAATCAGGTCTCCTCGCAGATCACGTCGCTGCAAGACTATATTAAAACAATCGACGATCAGGCCAACGCTCAAGCCGATCTCTTGCGTGCCGAATATACCTCTAGTGAGACATTGATCGCGCAATACCAATCGCTCCAAACCTATGTCTCGCAGCTCTGATCCGGATGCATCCGGTGACGATCTAGGGGGATCCGTGTCCGCTTCGGCCGATTTCAAATATCTCGAAACGAAGATCATGACCGCGTCGAAAGAAGAGCTGACGCTCATCACCTTCGACTTCCTGATCCTCTCCGCGACGAAGGCGCTCGACAAACTCGTCAACACGCCGCACGACATCCAGGGGATTCACGACGATCTTCGCCGCGGACAGCGCGCGATCGCGGTCCTGATGGGCTCGCTGAATTTTGAGATCGGCGGCGAGCTCGCGGTGAACCTCTTCCGCGTGTATGAATTCTGGCACCGCCAACTCGTGCTCGCGAATTTGCAGAAGGCGCCGGAACGCGTCGAACGCTTGTTGCCGTTCTTCAAAGAGTACCGCACCACGTGGGCCGAAGCGCAGCGCCGCTTCCGCGCCGAGCAGAAGGTCATCGAATCCGGTACCGCGCCGGACGGATCGTTCGCCGCCGTCGGCTGAGATGAGCGCCGCTCGCGAGATCGTCGCGCTCGTCACCGAACTCGAGCGGCTGCTCGTAGCCGCCGAGGATCTGTTGGTCAAACGCGATTGGCCCGCGCTTGAACGTTCAGTGGTCGATCAACGCCGCGTCACCCATGCGCTCGAAAAGGCGATGGAAGCGACGGCCGGGGAGCGTCCCGCCGACTTCGAACGCGAGCTCCGCATGCGCATCGCGCGCATCGCACGCCGGCGCGCCGATCAGTTGCGCCGGCTCGAAGCCTTTCGCGACGCCGTCGGCTCGCGACTCGCAACGATGGCGAAGGCCAAGGCGATGCGCCGCGCGGCGCGTCCGCTTGGTGGCCCCGCGCCCGCGCTCATCAACGCGCTGCGTTAGTCGACGCTGACGTAATCGAGCCGGGCGGCGGCGTGGCGTTCGTCCGCCGTCGCGCCCGTCGCGTCGTACGGCACGAGTTCGTAGTGTGGACCCGGTCGCATCACGATCATCCGTTCGGCTTGGGTTTGGCCGGGTGATTCCCAGCGCAGCGGCTCGATCGCCCCGCGCTCGCGGTCGTAGTGACCGCAACGCACCCCCGCGTGGAGCGCCACGCCGTAGCCGGCACCGCGCAAGCGCTCGCAGAGCAAGAAGTCTTCGTTGCAGAGCCGCACGCGAGCGGCGCCCTCTTCGATGAAAATCTGAACGTCGAAGTACGGCGCGCTCAATCTCGCGAGCGCCGCGACGCGCAACGCGACGCAGCCGAAGCCGACCGCATCGACGCGCACGATCCCCTCGTGAAAGGCGGGGATCGCGGCGGTCGTCGTATTTGCCGACGTCCAGCGGGTCGCGGCCATCGGACGGATCCCGTCGCGCGAATAATAGAGCGCGCCCGCGACCGCGAGCGACGGGTCGAGCGCGAGCGCGTCGCAGAGCATCACGAGGGCGTCCGGCGGAACCTGCATGTCGTCGTCGATCATCACGAGCACGTCGGCGCCCAGCGCCAGCGCGCGGCGCACGCAGAGCTCGCGCTGGCCGGGGATGAAGTTTCCGGTCACGACGTAACGATCGATCGCGGTCACTTCCGGCGGCAACTGCAGCGCCGCAAGCGAGTCGAGAAACGGTTTGGTCGGGTGTCCGGCGCCGGGAAGTCCGAGCAGCAGCTTCACGTGATGAGCCCCTCGATGCAGGCGAGTGCGGCGCTGCCGGCGGCGTCGAGTTCGGGATCGCTCTCGCGGAAGAGCGCCACGCTGCGCGAGAGCTTCGCGCGCAAGAAGATCCGGCTGATCGACGCCGCCGCTTGCGTCGCGTAGGCCAACAGGACGGCGGAGGCGCGCGCCCGTGCGCTCTCGTCCTCGAGGGCGGCATCGCCGGGCGCGAGTCCGACGAAGAACTGCGCGGCGCGCAAGAACGGATGGGCCGATTCGTTTTCGAGCGTGCGCGCAATGAACGCCACTTCGCTGGGGCGGAACGCGCGCACCAGCGTGATCGCATCGATCGGCGCCGGTTCGAGGGCAAACGCGCCGTCCCGGTCGGGCAGCGCGGGCGGGAACGCCGGCAGGGGCGCCGCGACGCTCTCCGGCGCGATGGTCTTGCCGAGCCGCGTCGTGATCAGCGCTCGGGAGAGCAGCCGCTCCTGATGTTCGAGAAAGGCGGTCAGGTCGGCCGTGTCGCCCTCGCCGGCCAGCGGCATGCGCGTGGCGAGCGCGTTGAGGACGAGGTAATGCGCCAGCATCCCGAGCGGCTTGCCGCCGAAGAGGGCGCGCAGCGACGTGATGCGCGCCCGCTCCAAGGTCACCTCGAGGACGAAACTCCCGCTGCCGGCGCCTTGCGGCCCGACGGGCGGTACGAGCATGTCCGGTTCGGGTTCTGGTCCCGATTCCGGCGCCGCGATTGCGAGCGGGAGCGCCGGCTCCGTCGGCGCCGGGACGGGCGGAAGCACCGGTTCGAAGTGTTCGGGTGGCTGACTGACCAGGGCGACCGGCAGCGCCGCTTCGTCCGGTTCGGCTTCGAGCGCGGCCTCGTCGTCGTCGAGTTCGTAGAATGGCCGCTCCGGGGCCGCCAGGGGCTCGAGCGCGCGCCGGGCGCCGCGCGTGAGCCGCAGACCGCGCGGGCCGGTGATCCCGGTTCCGTCGTCCGCGCGCACGTGCGGCAGCAGCGTCACGTCGTCCAGTCCGCTTTCGACCGCGAAGCGCAGGACGACCGTGCGGCGCTCGCCGGGGCCGAGCGGGGCCAGCGCGAGGCCGCCGCCGAGCAAGTCCTCCGCCACATCATCGTCGCGGTCGGCGGCGTCGATCCGCAGCGATCCGGGTGCGAACCGAAGTCCCGCCGGAAGCGGTAACACCGCGCGAATCCCCGCGACCGCGTCCGTGCCGTCGTTGACGATTGCGATGCTCGCGGTCACCTGCGCCCCCGGGATCAAGCCGCTGCGCGGCTGCGCGTCGAGCGTCGCGGAAAGCAGCGGGCCGCGCTCGCCCGGTGCGTCTTCGGCGGGCGCCCCGTGCGGCAACGCGGCACCGTGCCGTTGCCAATCCAGCCGCGGCGCCTGCACCCCCATGCGGGTGCGCTGCAGCTCCATGAGGCGCATGTCGGCGCTCTGCTCGAAGCGGTCGTCGTTCATGCCCGGCGCGTGAACAAACGCGCGAGCAATGAGGGCCGCGTGGATAACGGATCTGTGTCGATCAGCGCCGGCCGTTCGAGCACCTCCGCGGCGCCGTTCGGTGCAGCGTACGCGGTTGCAGGCGCGGCTGCGACGACTGGAGCCGGGGCCGCTGCCGCTGGGACCGGGATGCCGCGAGCGCGCAGGGCCGCCGCGACGTGATCGACGTTCACGACCTCGGCGCTGCGGTCGGCGGCCTCGCCCATCGCGCCGCGCACGATGTTCGCAAGGCGCCGCGGCAGACCGTCGCCGGCCGCGACGATCGTGTCGAACGCATCGGTCGTGAACACGCGCGCGGCGGGCGATTTGCCGGCTTTGACGAGCCGGTGCTCGATCATCGCTGCCGCGCCTCCGCGATCGAGGCGCTCGAGCCGGATATAGCGGTCGACGCGGTCGGCGAAATTGGTGCGGCCGAGGATGCGTCCTTCAAGTTCCGACTGCCCGAAGAGGACCAGGTTGAGCAGCTTGCGTTGCGGGATCTGGAAATTCAGGAGCAGGCGCAGCGTTTCGAGCCCCTCGTCGGTGAGGTTTTGCGCTTCGTCGATCAGCAGGACCAGATTTTTCTCTTCGAGCACGGCGGTATCGAAGAAGAAGTTCTTGATCGCGTTCTTGAGTGCAGCGCTCGACCGCGGCGGCAGGCCGAGCCCGAACACGCGGCCGATCGCGAGCAAGAACTCGACGTCGGTTGCGAACGTCGGATCGAGGATCTTCCCGATCACGACGCCCTCGTCGCGCAACAGCGACCCTTCGACGAACGCCGAAAGCGAGGTTTTTCCGGTACCCGGCGCGCCGATGACGACGGTCAGGCCGCGCGACTCGGCAATACCGGCGAGCACCGCCTGCGCGTTGCGTCGCACCGACGGCAGCTCGCAGTAGAATTGCGGATCGGCCGTATCCAGAAACGGGTCGCGCTGCAAGCCGAAATGCTGGTAGTACCGGAGCATTGACGACGGGGTTTCCCCGTGCGGCGCCAAACTCATACCGCGCGTGGACTATTCGATCGTCATCCCGGTGTTCAATCGCGAAGACCTCACTCGCCAGTGTCTGGCGACCTTGCCACCGACGCTCGACGGCGCGGGGATCGGCGAAACGATCGTCGTCGACAACGGGTCCCGGCCCGAGACCGCGGCCGCGCTCGCGGAGTTTCCGTGGGTCCGCGTGATTCGCAACGAACGCAACTTGGGATTTGCGGCGGCGTGCAATCAGGGGACGCGCGCCGCGCAGGGGCGCTTCGTCGTCCACCTCAACAACGATACGGTCGCGACGAACGGCTGGCTCGCACATCTGCTCGCGCCGCTCGCCGATCCGGGCGTCGGAATCACCGGCGCGAAGTTGCTCTTCCCGGACGGCACGATCCAGCACGCGGGCGTCGTGACGCGATTCTCGCGGCTCGGCGCCGACGGCATCGCGCCCTATCATCTGCTGGGGGGACGGCCGGGGAACGATCCCGGCGCGGCGGTGCAGCGCGATTTCGACATCGTTACCGGTGCGTGTTTGGCCATGTCGCGCGCGCTCTATCTCGACCTCGGCGGCTTCGACGAAACGTATTGGAACGGCTACGAAGACGTCGACCTGTGCCTCAAGGTGCGGGCACGCGGATTGCGCGTCGTCTACGAACCGCGTGCGCTGCTCACGCACTTCGAATCGCAATCCGGCGTGCAACGCAAACGGCGCGTTCTCCACAACATCCGTGAACTTTCCGAACGTTGGAACCGGCGCGTGGACGGCGACGATAACGCACACTGCGATGCCCTCCGAGCGATCCGGCGCGAAGAGTTCGTCGGCACGTTCCGCCAATGGCCGTTGCTGCCGATTCCACCGGTCACGATCGTCGTGCACGGGCCCGCGCCCGCCGACCCCGCGCACTTTCATGCCGGTTTACACGTCCCGGGGTTGCGGATCGATCGCGTCCTCTGGTGCGCCGCCGGGTCTGCTCCGCCGGGGATCGCAGCCGAGGATTGGCAGACGGCGGTGCCTCCGATCGCGAACGGCCGTCGCGGCGATCGGTATCTGGTCTTTGTCGACACCCGTACCCGGCTTCGGGATCGCTGGCTCTACGAACTCATCAATTCCGTTGAAGCGGCCTCCGACGTGTGCGCGGCGGCCGCCGTGCCGCCGGACGAGCGTGACTTCGTCGCGATGCCGCTCACCGCGGACGGCCGGTGTTCGATCGTTGCGCTACGCACGATCCCGCGGCACGTCAGGCTCGATCCGACGTTTCCGACGCTGCATGGCGCCGTCGCCGCGTGGATCGACGGTGCCGTTGCGCTCGGTGGATCGATTCGCGCGGTCTACCGCGAGGGCATCGAACTTGGCGCCGAGGTTGAGGACGCGATCTACGAAGCGCGTTTCGGCCGCTCGATCGCGCTAGCGCGGCGGCCCGATCCGCTGCGGCTCGAAACGCTCGAGCGACCCGATCCGGCCTTCGCCCCGTTCGCATCGATCGTCACGCTGAGTTGGAATGCGCCCGAATACACCGAGATCGCGATCGATTCGATTCGCAAGCGCACGACGGTGCCGTACGAGATCATCATCGTCGACAACGGGTCGAGTCCGGAAACGCTCGAGCGTATCCGGAAACTCGCCGGTCCCGACTTGCGGATCATCGAGAACGAACGCAATATGGGCTTCGCGCACGGCTGCAATCAAGGGATGGCCGCGGCCCGCGGGACACACGTTGTCCTGCTCAACAACGATGTCGTCGTGACCGACGGGTGGCTTGAGTCGTTGCTCGAAGCGCATCGCCGCGATCCCTCGATCGGGATCTCGGCGCCGCGCAGTAATCGCGTCGCCGGTCACCAGCAAATCGACGAGGGCATCTACAAGGATCTCGATCAATTGGTTGCGTTCGCCGCCGAGCGCTCGAGCAAACTACGCGGGGTCGTGTACCCGACCGATCGGGTCATCGGGTTCTGCATGTGCATCAGCCGAAACGTGGTCGAGGAAGTCGGCGGTATCGACACGCGATACGACATCGGCAACTTCGAAGACGACGACTATTGCGTACGCGTTCGCGCCGCGGGATACCGGATCGTGGTGTGCGAGGATTCATTCATCCATCATTTCGGCAACGTTTCGTTCAACGCCAACAACGTCGACTATCGCGGAACGATGGCCGCGAACTGGCGGAAGTTTGCCGAACGCTGGCAACTGCCGCCCGAGTATCCAACGAACGGCTACACGACGCAGGCGGCCATCGCGCGCGGCTTCGATCCCGCACGCGATCATTTTCCGTTGCCCGACGCGTCGATCGTGCCGGCGGCGACGAACGTGGCGTTGGCGGAGCGTGCGTACGCACTCGCGCTGCACGCCTACGTCGCCGGCGAACGGGATTGGAACCGGCTCGCGCCGCTGGTCGGCAATTTTCTCAAGACGTTCGATGCCTCGATGCCCGTCCGCTTTGCGATCGGGGTCGGCGGCGCGCTCGACGCGCGGACGATCGGCGATCGCGTCCTGCGCTCTGCGCAGCGGGCCGGGATCGACGATGACCGTGCGCCCGACGTCGACATCGTCGACGTCGATGCGCCCGCCGGCTGGATGGCGGCGTACGGCGCTGCGGCGGTTGTTTCGGCAGACGAGCTCGACGAACGCAGTCCGAGCGCGCTGCGCCGGTTGCTCGCCGCCGCGGCGAGCCCGGCACCATGAAGCGCACGAGCGCATTCGGAGAACTGAGCCGCTGGGGTTCTCCGCCGGACGTGCTGCGCGACCTGATGCGTCCCGAGACGCTGGCCGTCGCTCGCTGCGAACCAATTCTCTCGGAGAGCAGCGCGGTTGCGATCCTCGATCTCACGTTCGACGACGGATCGCGCACCGCACTCTTGCCGGGTATTGCCGTCGATGCAAGCCGCCTTGCGATGCGGTCGGGCTCGTGCGTGTGGTGGCCTTCGCAGATCGAAGCGCTCGGTTTGCGCGCGGCGGCCGAAGCGATCGAAGCCGAGATCATGCCATGGCTGCGGACGCTCGTGCGGGGCCGGCCGATCGCGGGCGAATCAATTCGCACCTATCGTACGTGCGCCGCGTTCGCGGCCGCACGTGAACGAGGCGACCTCGGTGCGGCGCCGCTTGCGCGGGCGCTGGCCGGGATCGCGCCGTTCGTGTATGCGCTGCGCTTCACGCGCGGCCGCGCGCTCGAGCTGCGGTGCGCGCATGCGGCGCGCGGCGGCGCGGTCTTACGCGACTGCGCGAAATCGGTTGCGTTCTCCGGCGACGTGGCGGCCGCCGCGTGGTTCGGTGTCGCGCCGAATGCCGCAGCAGGCCGGCCCGATGTGCTCATCGTCGAAGAGCCGACCGACGACGAGCCTGCCGTAGAAACGGTGCTCGCTCGTTTGGCAGGCGGCTCGCTCGCCCCGCCGTGGCGCGTCGTCCCGATCCCACATCCCGTTCCGATGGATTTGCCCTTCACATTCGATGAAGCCGACGCACCGGCCGTCGGTTGGTTCGCCGTGCGCAGCGTCGACGTCCGCGCGCGTCCGCCCCGTCCGACATTGCATCCGCAGCGCGCGAGCGGCTCGGCCGGACGGATCGCGCTGCTGTTGCGGCCGGACGCGCGCGTCGCGCCCGACGCCGACAGCGATGAAGCCGAGGCGCTCGCGGAGATGCTGCAATCGATCGGGATGACGACGGCGCTGTGTGTCTCCGACGACGAGGTACGGACGTTCGGACCCGATCTCGTGCACGTGTTCGCCGCACACGAAGACCGGCGCTGGCACGGTGCGGCTGCGCGGCTGCGCGCGTTCCGCGTTCCCTATGTGGTGACGCTGGAACCGCTGGCCGTGTATCCGCAGTGGGAAGAGAATGCGCTCAGCATGCTCGCGAACTGCATCGACGACGACGACCGCGCGCGTTTCGCGCCGTACTTCGCGCGCCGCGGGTTACGGCTTCCGCCGGGCGACGCTCCGCTCGTGATGCCGCCGGAGATCGCCGCCCGGAACGACGCGGAGACGAAGGCGCTGCTCGACGG
>Ga0116231_10009943_pt1 | contig 15642 bp, 5 predicted proteins | sample S1TSphgellanicum_2_FD_89695 | JGI IMG/M metagenome (GOLD analysis project Ga0116231, IMG submission 89695) | Host-associated microbial communities from peat moss isolated from Minnesota, USA - S1T2_Fd - Sphagnum magellanicum MG | ecosystem: Host-associated > Plants > Peat moss > Unclassified...
AAGCAAGCAAGTCGTCAACCCAGACTGAGGTAATTAGAATTTCCAACTCAATTTTGGTCGTTGGCTGATATTATTTCGTGCAATCTGAAGTGTTATGTCGGTTCACTATTTTTGCTGGTAGCTCGCCTAAGAAGCCGTCCGAATGCTTACTGCATCCTGAAAAATGCGGACCGAATAGAATTAGTCGAGTGATGAGTTCATCTGTTCTAATCAACTCGTAATCTCTAATTCTCTAGTAGTAGTGGGACTTGACTTGATGTTCTTCGGATTTAGAGCAACGATCACCTTCTCGGATGCAGCCCAAGCGGTAATTTGTTGACACTTCCGTCAATTCTAGTGTAATTGAGTCCAACCGCTGTGCATTGAGTTCTGATCGTAATCTGCCGCTTGTCGGTCGGGCTGCTGTCCCCTTCCGCAGGTACTCGAGGCTGATAAGCCTACGAAGGTTACCAGCACCGAAACCAGCGGAAAGAAATGGGGTGACAGCAAATACGGAGGTGGAGGTGCCAGCGGCGGGGGAGGCTACGGCAATGGAAATGGTTACGGATATGGCAACGGGAATCGCAACGGGAACAATTACGGAAATGGAAACGGGTACGGGAATGGTTATGGACGTGGTAACGGAAACGGCAATGGCTATGGCAATGGCTACGGAAATGGCAACAACAATGGCTATGGAAATGGCAACAGCAACTATGGAGGTGGCGGTCGTGGCCATTGACATGATTTTTGCAGATTCGACTTCAAGCATCGGGCAGGTACTAATGTTTCGACTCTCGTTCTCCATGTCACTGCGACATAAGTCTAGTTCAATGTCGTATTCTTTCAACACTGTAATTTGTGCTTGATTCAACAATTGTTGCACTAATTTCTTCAATACGATTAAACAGCTTCGCAAAACATAGAGAAGACGACGCAATATTCAACCGAGATGGACAAGCTGCTGCGCTAATTAAGGTGCATGTACTGGAAGTCGTGCAACTAGTGCGAACACAAGAATAAGCTCGATCCATGATTAAAGCCTCGACATTTAGCTAGGGGCAGTCAGGAGCAATTTTTCAATTTCTAGATGTCAAATAGCCTTGACTATATCTTGGATTAAAATTTTCTACGTGGTCATATCAAGTTGTAGTAATTTCCAGTGAGCCATTAGAGTGAATGGCCATCACTTGCAGGTTGACTTTCTGTCGCGAAACTTTATGGTGAGTGACATCGATATGAGAATCAATTTCACGGTGATTGTGTTGTTAGCTCCACCAACACTGCTAAGGGTGTGATGATCACCTGCTTCGATTCTATTTCTATTCCCATTATCTTATGGACAACTGTGCCTTATGATTCATAAAGCCGGAGTGCTTTTCGGATGTACAACTGTTGAAGAGACGAAACTCGCAAGGCCAATACAATGTGCTTGCGCCAGTGATCCATCATCAACTTATAATTTAATTATAAGTCCGATGTGCAGCAACTGAGTGACAGCTGATCTTGACTCACAGTCTGCTAACATTTGAATTGAAATAGATTAGATTTTCACCTCGTAACAATTAAACGTAGACCGGTGGTCACCCATCAAATTATGTGTAGTCTTCAATACAGTAAAATGTGACAAGCTCTTTCTACAACGGACCAGCGTTTCATCAGAACTAACATTTATGAACCGTCTCCCACGTAAACCTCACAGATTAAAGCTTTTGCTAACGTATATGCTCTTTCAAGCAATCATGAATTTACATTTGGATTTTGAAGCTTCGCTACTAGCCAGCAGCTCCAATAAGAAAATATAATACCGGCGCTGGAGATACTGGACAAGGAATTATATACTGCAATAATGAAGTAGCTAGTATGGTAGTTGAACCTGGTTACTTGCATCATAAGTATTGTATCAACCTTGGTCCCTTACTAATTATCTCTTACTAACATAATTACTTTAATAACTAGTTATCTTATTGATCTAGATATTATATTAATACCTACCCTACTAACTTAGCTACCCTATTAATTACATACCCTATTGATTTTACTTCCCTTTTGACTTACCTGTCTTTCTAATTAACAACCTTATATATATAACCACCCTATTTATATAAGTATTTTACAAATCTAGCCACTTTGTTAATGTAATTTGTCTTTCACATACTAACTTGCCTATCCACTTAATTGTTTTGTTAGTGTAATTTTCTTTCTAATTACATGCCTACCTACTTTAGTGACCTACCTTGTTTCTTGAACTTCCTTTTTACTTATTAACCTACTTATCAACCCACCCACCAATATATACCAACTTACCTACCTATGCACCCACTTTCCTACCTATCACTATGTTTATTTAGCTACTAACGTTTTTTACATAGTCAAATATCTAACTAACTATTTACTCATTTTTTCTAACCCTCACCCCCGTAATCCTACTTATCAATTTATTAAAGTTCGCCCTAATTCACAAATGATGAACATAGGTCCCCATATGTGAAGTATTACAAATAATTTATGGTGGACACAATGTCATAATTATAACAATTTTGGTTTAGTTGATGCATGATTTATAATATTTTTGTTTATTTAATTTATTTATGGAATGGACATTACAATACATTTTTTCATATAATTATTATAAGTATGCATTATTGGATTATGGTTTAGGTTTAGGGTTAGAACACATAAATTAATTAACAAGTTTTTCACAAATCTATAGTAATTAACCTAAATTAGGTCAAATTTGGAAGGAGATTTTTAAGGTTTAGATATATGTGAAGTAATATAATTTCATTCTGTGTCTTTTTCAAAGAGAGAAAACAAATTAACTTGGAAATATCACACAAAAGTAGGAAACATACCTCCTTTTTTTGTTTTTTACCGAATTTATTTGATTTGTTTTTAAGATTAATGTTTTTTTTTGGGAAATAAATATTTGTAATTTAAAAGCTTTAAAATTTGGTTTTTTGAATTTTTTCTTATGTTCTTTAAATTTATTTTTTTTGCACTATATAATTTGTATACATTGTATAATTTTTTGGGTTTCGAGCATATATCACTAAGACCTTTTTTTAATAAGGTTTGTATAATTAGGGTTTTAATAAGGCTTATGGAAAATATTATTTGAATTTTTAGGGTTAGGCCTTATGCTTTAAGGTTTAAGAATTTGGTTCATGTATTTCAAGGCTTAAGGTTTATGCTTTAGATTTTATGCATTGTATTGGTTTTTTATTTGATCAATTATTTAAATTTATAGCATAATTATGAATATATTTTGTTTCTATATGTTCCATAATTGCTAAAATCAATATTTCTTAACCCATTTTTGTTTAAATGCAATATTCATATCATATTGTGATAATTCATTAACCATGAAAAATAAAAATATGTTTTAAATATTTAATTCCCTGCCAAAACATCATGAAATTCATGTTTTCAAAATTATTTGTTCACTTTATATTATGATTTAACATATATAAAAGTGAGCATAATGCAAAATTGGTCACATTAATGGTAGGGTTAATGTAAAATCTATTATTTATTGTTAAAATTCAGAGTTTGTCGAAAGGAAAAATTTAAAGTTCATGATTAACATTTCTTCAATGATGTACATATTTATGTTTTACCTTTTTAAAATTGTAAACTCATTTCAAAAAATAAAAAAATTAAGTCTCTAATTTAATAAGATTTTCATGGCTATTTTTTTAAAAAAATTAAAGCACATGATTTTATTTTTTAAAAATGTTTCACATAAAAATAAAAAATTATCTCTCCCATATATTAATCCTATGTATGATTGAAAATTTATTTAATTTTTTTTATAATAATAATTAATTTTTAAGCTAAAAAATTTATATAGTAGGTTGGTAATATTTTATATTTTATAAATATATAACACAAGTGCTTCTATAAATTTTATTTTTAAAATGTATATTGGATTAAATATTGGTTTAAATATATTATTATTTATCACATATTGAGTAACACATTATATATAATTAATAATATTTTGGAATTTTATTCTTGATTCATTTTCATACATACAATATCTTCATATTTATTTAAAATATGATAAGAATTAATTAAAAATATTAAATTTTAATTATATATATCAACCCATGTTATGTATAGTGTAATTTTTTTCTTATAAAAGTTTTCTTTTTAATGAGAATTAAAAATTTCAAAAGATAAGTATTTGGGTATGAAAATGATCATAAGCTTTAAAAGCCATGTTAAAGTTTGTGTGGATTCAAAAAATTTGAAAGGGCCAAGTTATTATGCAATGTTCTCCGCACCATAAGAAGTTGAACACGATTTGACCATCTAAGAAACATAGGAATAATTAGAAAAAGGCAACCAAGAATCTATAACTTGGAACAAATTACCAACCAAGAATTTGTAGCTTGGAAAAATAACTAGCTAAAATAGAAGCTCATTGCCATGGTTGTTAGATGTTGACAATAACTAAGCTAGACAACCTAGCTTAACATAACTAATAGGTTAGTAGGCTACTTGTTATATAACTTAATTAACTACCTAATAGCATAACTTAGGTGTATCTAATAGGCTACCTATGTAATATAGGCTTATTATGTAATTGACTCAGTAATATAAGCCTTTTAAGTTGGTATTTTAAATGGTTTAAGTAGGTATTAAAGGTGGTCTAACTTATTAGGTAAATGATATTCCTAAGTAAACTATCGTAAATGCTTAGTAACTATGTAGGTAGTTTACTAGCCTAAGCCACCTATGCCTACTAAGCATTCATGACAATTTAGTTCTATTTTTTGTATTATAATATATTAAATTTGATTTTTTAAATGAATTTATTTTTAGTAATAACATTTTTCATATAATTATTACAAGTATATACTATTGGATAATGGTTAAGTTTAGAATTTGGGACATATAAATTAATTAACATTTTTTTTACAAGTTTTTAGTAATTAAAATAAATATAGGGTGCATTTTGGGGGGCATTTTAAAGGTTTAAGCATATGTAAAATAATGCAATGTCATTTTATATCTTTTTTAAAGAAAATGAAAAACTTAGCATGGAGATATTACCAAATGGTAAAAGACATACCTTCTTTTTTGTTTTTTTACAAATTTTATTACTTATTTACAAAATTAAGGCCAAATTTTTAGTTGGTGAAAATAAATACATGTGTAGGTATTGCAAAATTTAAACAACTTTAGGTGAAGATACAACCTTAAATGCAATACCCACATGTAAGGTCACTTTAAAATAACCAATAAGTTGTTTGGCTAACCAAAATATGTTTTTTTATATACTTAAATTAATAATTATTTTGAATTAATTTTATGACAATTAATTATCATAAATAATTATTTAAAATAATGGTTTTAATAACTTATCAACATAAAAAATTATGTGCGAGTATTGCAAATTTAAAATAACCTTATAGAAATTGGAATAGAAAATATGTAAGTATTGCATGTTTGTTTTCATGACAATGTTAATAAGTTAATTAAAATGTCGGTATTATTTTTAAAATCTTCAAGTGATGTGATTTTTAATACATTAGATGTAGGTATTGCATAATGTACATTTTGATCTTTGTAAACCCTAGACAAATTGATTATAAAATGTGCATATTGGATTATCTAAGTTTTGATTTTTTTATCTAAAACACTAAGAAGATGACAAAAAAGAAGACATATATGATGAACCATATACCTATTAAACGAATGTGATTAGAAGAAAATAATATATTAATAAAGATGTAAAAAAATGGGTGAATCAAAAATTGTTAAAAACCCCAATGAAAAATAAAAGTTTTTTATAGTATATCAAAGGTCCACCAAAGTTCAAAAAGTGGGTAGTCCAAAAAAATGAAGGGGTTAAAAAAACCTAACATGTTATATAAAGTGGAAACCTTAAACGGGTGAAAATCCTTAAAAGTGTACTAAATAGGATGAAAAAGGCCTACTCCTTACTTCAATCATTTTTTACCTTATGTTTTGATCCTGATTAAAAATAACAAATCAAAAATTATCAAAAACTTTAGAAGGACTATATTTTAAACTATTATAATTCTAGACTCCATCATAATCATCCATAAATGTGTCTTCACATGGTAAAAAGGACTAGGTAAAAAAAACAGAAAAGGGTGATGTTGTGACAAGATTTTGGTACACCTTTAAGAATTTACACCCAAACCATATCATTATTTACAATGTTATGTTTAGTTCGGTATGCAATTGTTGCCTTTATAACCCTTACTACATGATGAATAGTGTATAGATGGCAACATTGCATCTTAACATGAACTATAATTGCAACAAATTTTTTTTTTCTTGTGCCCTGAACCTTATAAACACCCAAAAATCACCCAATTAAACCTTAACACACATTAGATGAAACAAATTTATAATAAAACAACAAACATTGATTATTATTTTTTATTACCTTTCATGAATCATGGAAATCTAATATAGTTATCAACTCTTGTGTTAATGGATTCTCAATCTTAATTTTTGACATCCCATGCCATTCTCAATCCTCATGCATATGAAAAATGGGTTAATTGGATCAACTTTTGTAAATTTTTGTCCTTCTCCATTCATGATGTTGCATTTCTAAGCACATTTCCCATGCCCCGAACATTCAAATTTAACACCTTCAATAGGTGCTATGAAGTTAACTTGACCAAAATTGGTTTTGGTAATGGTGGACATCATTGTCCAACAATTACAAGTTCATCCCATTCATATTGGGTTTTAGCACAAACGTGACTAGCAACCTTTTGATCATTTTACGTCTACACAGCCATGGCATCTCCCAAAATGTGAGCATTCATTTTAACATGGTCTTGATGTTAAGGACCTTTTTTAGAAGTTGGAGGCCTCCTAGGTTTGGCCTTTTCTGCCACTAAACCTTGCACCTCTTTCAAATGTTTAGTCAATAACCATTTGGCACAATATGAAACAATGTAAGTGTCAACTTTACACTTCCATTTCACCCCATTTTTAATCCATTCTTTGTCCTTTTGAACCATATTAAGTGGAGAAAGGGGTGTTGGTTGTTAAGTGGGGTTAGTTTCAATCTTTGAACCTGATTATAAACCCCTAAAAAAATAAATTTACATTTTAATAAAAAAAACCCTAACTTAAACAGTAAAAACATAATCACACAATAAAATGTAGGTGTTACAAATAAGACTAATTTTTCTTCTGGTATTACAATGATTTTTTTTTGAAAAAACATCCCTCACCTTCCATCAAATGATGAAAGTCGGGTGTAATTAAATTGAAAAATTTTGTACAATTTTTAAAAATCAATTAAATAAAGTTTAATTTATGTAAAATTTGAAATAATCTAAGTTACCACTTGCATTAAACACAATCACCATGGCCAACTCTAAATTGCACTGAAAATTTATTTCATCAAGTCTAAGTTTTCCAACTTTTAATTCTAATGTAACAACATTTTGCTCCTTAGTTGCTAATTTTGATCTAGTAACATTTTGGTCCTCAATTGCCAATTCTAGTGTAGTAAAAAAAATTTATGCACTTTCAAATTCCTTGAAAGATTCAAATGCAAAATTGAAAGTGAAAACACTGAAATAAAAAGGAATTGGAGTATGTTCTTTAACTTGTAACACTACGAAAGTAAAAAAGGCATGTTGAAACTCGGGAATGAGGACTAGGATGAGTGACAAGTGGGTTAATTATTCATATGGACCTGCAGAAACCAAACAACAAATTGATTAGTGTATAGTGAGAGCATTTTTGGTGCACAGACAAACCACGGGCATACATGGATTCATAAAACCCACCATCGTCCGAAACTTAAGGGAAACCACCACCTACCCCTTTATAATATTCTCTGTGATTAACCATGGGGGCTACTTCCAAATGTTATTTTTCTCAGGACTTTTAAGTTACGAGTTCGCAATTACGAGTTCACAAATTCCCAAAATTAAGATTCCCACCACTTTGAAGGCCCATAATTTCTTGTGCAAACTTTTGATTGAGGTGAGGTCTTAAACAAAGTTGTAACTTTAATTAAGAACAACAATATGTGGCACTTGACGTACACACATGTAATTCAGGCAATTCCTGACTTTTAATGGTCAAGAATCAAGTTGACCCTTTGACTCTCGACCTTTCTTTTGGCCATAATTTGTGTTCTAAGTACTCAAATGTATCATGCAAACCCATTTTTGACATCTATGTGTCAATAGTTTTTTAATGGTATAAGAAATTTTTCAATCCAATGAGTTTTGACCCCTAAAATCATTTTTTGAACATTCGGGACTTCATAAGAATTCCAATTCCCAAGGTGGGAGTCCACTTGGGAGTGTGTGGGTTCATTCCTTCACACTCTCTGACACTCTCATATGTGTGAATGTGATTCTCAGGGTGCACTTTCAGCCCACACCTTTTTATGCCCTTGCCTTAGTCACAAGCTTAAGGTTAGGGTCATGACAATTTTGTTCGTTAGTTGCCAATTTTGATGTAGCAACATTTTGATTTTGAACTTTTCAATCATAACCAACCTTCAATTTTTTTTTTCTACCCATTGTAATCATATAATCCAAACCTTAATAAACAACAATATTGATTTTTTACCTTTTCCAAAAGACCAAAACCATAAGCACAAGCTATTTTCTCTTTGAAACAAACACCATTAAAAGCTAATCACAACAGGTAGAAAAAAAATTGATCATAAGAAGAAAAATAACAATGGCACCCTTGCTAACATTACTACTATCATCCTCTTTGTAAACCAAGCAAAAAAAATTAATGATATTGTTATCATCGTCCTCTTCATAATAAAGCAAAGAAAAAAATGATGATAATAATGATGAGAAATAGACAATTATAGTTATTGTCATCCTCTTTGCAACAAAGCAAGGAAAAACAAAATGATGATGGCAACAATGTCATCGTCCTCTTCGTAGCAAAGTAGGGAAAAAACAAAAAGATGACAGCAACAATGTTGTCGTCCTCTTCACAGGAAAGCAAATATAAAAAAAAAATGACAACAACTGTTGTTGTCCTTTTCATAGCAAAGCAAATTTAAAAACTAATGGCAATAATGTTGTCATCTTCTTTATAGCAAAGTAAATAAAAAACAAAAGATGATGGCAATTGCCAAGCTATCGTCATCCTTTTCATAGCAATTTTTTTTTAAAAAAAGAAACAATGGCAACTCCCATCATCCTCTTCATAGCAAAACAAATTTTTAAAAAAACGACAACAATAATGTCATCATCCTCGTCACAACAAAACAAGTTAATAAAAAAACGACAACAACTTTTGTCATCATCTTCGTAATAAAGCAAATAAAATAAAAAAGATGATGGCAATTACCATCATCCTCTTTGGGACAACTTTTTAAATTAAAAAAAAAGACAATGACAATAACGTCGTAGTTTTCTTCTTCTCAAGTTTTCTTCTTCTCAAAGAGTGAGAAGAAGAAAACGATAGTTACCATCATCCTCTTCACAATAAAGCAAATTTTTTTAAAAAAATGATGGCAATTGTTGTCATCCTTTTCGCACCAAAGCAAATAAAAAGAAAAAAACAATGGCAACAATGTTTTTGTCCTCTTTGCAACAAGAAAAAATTGAAAAAGTAAAAAAAAGGGGGGGGGAGGGACTTTACCTTGAAGCTTGAACATTTGTCATTCGGTTGAAACTCCAAGCTACCTTGTGTCACCACTTTCCTAAGTTTGCTTCAAAACTCTAATGATGGAGGTGAGAAAAATGAAGTTAAACCTAAGGGAGAGAAAAAAAATTTAAATTTAGAAGGGAGGAAGTTGGTAGGTAGGAGGGGAAAACTTTGGGGTAGAAAAAAAGGCTAAAAAAACTCTAGGCAAGGGAAGAGGAAAATAAAAATGCACTATTTGGTTGTGTTTGGGTTCATCCCCAAAATGGCTTGAATGGCCTCATCCTGAACTAATACACTAGTGGCTACTGGGGCTGGAGTGACCCAACCCCCATGATTGCACCAATTTTGTTTGGGATGAACTCAAGTTCATCCCAATTATTGGATATGCTATAGGCATTGAAGTTGGGTCATTTTTTTCCCCCCTTCGTTTACTTCAAAGCTACCCATAAAAGAAATATATTCAACTACCCAAGCATTTCAAACCCGAACCACCTACCTCCACCCCACCAAAAACCTTAAACCTTGTCACCATTCAAACCTTATTATTGTAGTTTGTAGGAGGTGAGGAACATTGTTATAATTGAAACTTCAACATAACCAAAGGAACAAAGGAATTGTTAAGTGATTAAGACCCAAGTGTTGTTATAACATCACAACTTAATATTGTTGTAACATCGAAGTGTAACTAAATGTTATTGCAAAATCTGGACGTAAAAGTGGTGTTGAAATGATGCTATAGAAAACACTGTTGCAGATACAATGTTGAAGTGATGTTGTAAAAAACAATGTTGTAAAAATGGTGTTAAGGTGGTGTTGCAAAAGATGTTTCAAAAATGGTGTTGAAGTGGTGTTGTAAAATATGTTACTAAAGTGATGTTGCAAAAGATGTTTTTCCAAAAGATAACCTATGCATATGTGGCAAGTAAATGTACATTAGCCTTTATTTTTTTCTTTGTTTTTTTTTCATTCTTGTCCCCTTGCAGAGAAGATGATTATGATGGCTGCACTTGTTTTCATTTTTTGTTGTTATTATGAGATTAGGGCAGAAGATGACAACAAATGAAATGTTCATTGTCATCTTCTACTCTTTTTATGAAACTAAAGTAGAAGACAATGACAAACAAACCTTGTCCTTGTTTTCTGCTTTTTTTTCTTGCATTGTGAAGAAGGTTTGTCATCATCTCTTGGTTTTTTCCTCAAGTGCAAAAGATGACGACAAGCCATGATCCTAGTTTGTTAGCATCCTTGGTTGTTTTGCTTCAATTGCAAAAAATGACAACAAGCTTCTTGGCTTGTTGTCATCTCTTCATTTTTTTCCTCAAATGTAGAAGATGATGATGAGCTGAAAGGTTCACTATTATCTCTTGATTTTTTTCTTAGGTGTAGAAGACTATGACAAGCTAGGAGGTTCATTGTCATCTCTTGATTTTTTTCTTGAGGTGCAAAAGACAATGATGAACTTGGATCTATGCTTATCATCGTCTTTTGTTGTTTTTCTTCAGTTGTAGAAGATAGTGATGAGCCTCTTAGTTCATTGTCATTTTTTGCATTTTTTTTTAGTTGTAGAAGATGACAAATCAAGAGGCTTGTCATCATTTCTTGGTTTTTTTCATTCAGTGCAAAAGACAATGACAAGCTTCTTGGCTCATCATCGTCTTCTATTTTTTTTCATTGTTATACATAAGGGCACCACATGTCATGCCCAAGATTTAATGTAATTATTAATAAATTTTCAATTATAAAACTTAATTTAAAATGAATTCATGTAAGTAATTAGTCAATATAACCAAATATTTATAATAAAAATAAATTTAATAATATAACCTTATGATTTTTATATTAATTCAATTCGAATATAATCAAAATATTAATTAAATAATTAATTTTATTATTGTATTATATTAATTAATTTTAATCAAAAATAAAACTTATAAAATATAGGGCTTTGAAACCTTTAAACATAATAAACAATATTTGTTATTGTTGATAATAGGAACATTTAAAATTATGATTCTTCTTGTTGCAAGTTGTTTTTGTAGAAAAAAGATGCAACAAGTTGGAAAAACTAAGTTACTATCTTTTTATATATGTTGTTTGTAATTGTTTGTTTAAGGGAGCTTGAATTTTCTAAGCAATAATGGCTATCGCTATTGTTGGGGAGATTCAAACTTTTGTTTTTCTTTTTTGGATTGATTGTTGTTTAAGGATTTGAGTGCTTTTGGTGTAGGCATGTAGGTAGGCAAGTTAGTAGGTAGGAAAAAAATTACATTAGCAAGGTAACTAGGTAGATAAGCAAGTTAGTATGTAAGAAACAAGTTACCTTGTCAAGGTGACTAGGTTTGTAAAGTATTTATGTCAATAGGGTGGTTGTGTATATAGGATTGTTAAATAATTATGTAGTTAAGTCAATAAGGTAGGTAATTAGTACAATGATTAGGTTAGTAGGAAAGTTAAGTCAATAAGATAATTAGTTATTAAGGTAACTATGTCAATAAGGGATAATTAGTAAGATTCCAAGGTTGATACAATACTTACGAGGGGAGAAAGGTGAGTAAGGTAACTATGTGTGAGGTCAGGTCCAAAGAAAAAACAACCAAGAACAAACCCAAAAAAAAATGTACAATGACCAAGAGCGAAAAGAAATGAACTCTAACGAATCCCATCTGATGCTGAATGAAAAAACGCAGCCCATCCAGTAGACAGAACAGCCAACTGGTGCATTGGTGGCTGCTGGTTGACTCTGGCCGTCCATTGACAACCTTTAGAGCAACAACATAAAAGCATTGATGTTTTACAACCTTGTAGAAGCATGTCAAGGCTAGTTGTCTTATACGCCTTTATTTAAGGAACAGTCTGTTCACTAAATCCACTAAGTCAGCAATGGGATCTTATAGCAGGCAGTATAAATTGTACCGGCTACCTTGTTTTTCTTGTCTGCCCTGTGACCCTGGTCGTCTTTTTCTCAAAACAGATGGATAATGCCCAGAAACATTTTGGTTGCATGTTGTGCACGTTTTGGACCATTACAGATCCAAAAACCATAATGACAGGACCAAAGTGTGTTTGGACATCACCAAAATGTGTATGGGCACTACCAGACACATTTTGGACAGGAAAATGGGAAGTCAGGGAAAAACAGAAGCAGGCAGTACAAGATGCCTGCAATAAGGACCCAATGCTGATTTGATGTTTCCGAGGTGTGCACTGTGTATATAGATGGTGGTGGTGAAGAGTTGTCATTTGTGTAGAAAGCAAAAAAACTTATTTTCGAAATCTTAGTTGTTTGCACGAAAAATTCTTGTTGCTATTTGAAATTAATAATTTATGATAGCTTGTTGTGAAGGTATTACCCTCGACAAATTTATCAAAATCTATTGTTTTGGTTTGGATTAAAAAAAGTTTGTAAAGAAGATTTAGGAATATGTAGTTTTGAACATGCATGTAACTTGTTTTATTAACCATCATTTCCATCAAACAAGCATGATAAAATCCAACAACATTATTCAAGGGTAATTCAGTAGAATAATGGAGGTTTAGCAATTGGACAGTGGCTTTAAAAAGAGGCTTAAATATTGGGACCAACATGGAACAATTTAAACATCCAAAAATCTTTCTTTGCCTTTTCAATTGAAAAAGAATTCTAAAAGTCCACATAGAGATGGAAGAATAAAATTTGGTTTATCCTGTTGGGATGCTCATGGTCTCCAAAAGTATGGGATGGTAGATGAGGCCTTGGTCCACCAAAAAATGGTTACTGGAAATTTTTCTGAATGGTTTCATGTTGTAGGGGAGGTTTATGTACTTGTGGGTTCTCCTGAGGGAGAGCCACATGAGGGTGTAAGCCCAAGGGTGTTTTGGAACTTCCAAGAGAACCCATGAGAAGGAGAACCTCACTGACATAAACTGCTTCTCTTTTTCTTTCCTTCATGGGAAAGTAGGAACATATAAAAATAGGATCTCCCCAGGTATAATGGTCCAGGGTTCTTCTCCTGGGGGAGATCCTTCAAAGACACAATTAAAAAGAGAATTGCAAACAAATATTCTAAACATAGAAAAAGTTGACACTCATTTTGGTTATGCATGAAGTTCCTAGCACGATAGGCACAAAGGAACTAGCGTTCATGTGGTGAGACCAAAAAAACACTGGAAATAATTCATAAGGCACTTGGTTCACCTTGAAATATAGTTGAATTTGAAATGGGCCTCCATGATCTTCATAACCTTGGAGGAAAATAATTTGTGTACTATGTTGTTCGTTCACCTTATTCTCAAGGATAAGGGCTTTACTAGACATGTCTAGTGACAAATATTTTAAATTTTTTTTCAGCTTTTGGAATGAGTTGGAAGATTCTGAAAAAAACATGTTTAATGGGAATTCAGAATACAAAGGTAAAGAACCTGTTCACTATCTATAGTTTTTTGGCTATCTCAATAGTAAAGTAATGCCAAAGAATTACTACCCCCACACGGCTACTCAGTTCTCAATCTTGGCCCCTATTATGGGAATGCCCCCACCAAGGGGTAATTGAGAAAAAAAATGAACATGCTTGTGTATTTTTGGCTGTGTATTGAGCCATGTCTAGAAATCTGGAAATTTTTGCAGATTTTTTTTAATTTTACAAATTCATTGAATATGTAACAGTTGTTAAAAAAATTCACGACAGTGCCAATTTTCACACACACAAAAAAAACTACTCCCTCCTTCCGATTGTTTCATTATCTTAAAGTAAATTTTGATCATGCCACTCTTCCAGCCTAGGACAGGAAACACTTTTTCACCGGATTTACCTACCACTTTTTTAGTGTATCCACATCCATCTACTTACCTAAAACCAAGTTGAATAATTATTTGTAAGGTAAAGAACAGGTTTTTAGGCTCTTAGTGGGTTTTCATTCTCAGGAAGAGCTGAACAACCCTTCCTTACAATTCCTTACATTGCATAAAGAACCCTTACAAAAATGGGGTCATCTATGAGCGTGAGGACCCGTTTTGCTTTTGATGGAAATTCTGTAAAGTAGGTGACTGAAATTAAAAAGGAAAGTTTTGAAAAGTTCTTCACAGAATTGATTTACCCACAACAAAGTGACCATGGTTGTTAATGTACTCGATTTTGCTGCTACACAAGTAGGTGGATCATCTGGAAAATGTCACAGAAACCTAGTGATTCAAATTCAATGTGAATAGCTACCCAGTACTTACTATAGGGAGTCTACCTCACTTGAACCATTCATATTCATGGGATTCATGAAAGCACATCATCCTCGCACTGTCCAGTATTAACTAGTGCAGTATATGAACTCGAGGATGGTTCACTGGAAATTACTACAACTTGATATGATTATAAAATGGACCAGGTACAAATTTTAATTCTAGATATAGTGAACGCTAATTGACATCTAGAAATTAGAAACTACCCCTGCCCCATCAGATGTTGATGCTTTGACTCCTGCCGTACTGTTCTTCTGTTCGCACTAGCTGCATAACTTCCATTACAGGCAAGTGTACAGTAGGCGCAGCAGCTGGTCTGTCACGCTCGGTTGAATCTTGACGTCGTCTTGTGTATCTATGTCGAAGCTGTTCAATTGCGGTGAAGAAATTAGTGTAACAATTATTAAATCAAGCACAAAGTTCAGTGTTGAAGGAATATAACAGTATTGTGTATTGAGAGCAAATTGAAACGACATTTCCGGAGAATTAGAGTCGCCGCCTTAGTACCGGAGCAATGCGTGAAGTCGATGCAAAAATCATATCAACGACCGCCGCCGCCACCGCCACCTCCTCCAGCGCCGCCTCCGCCCCCACCACCACCACCACCACCTCCTCCTCCTCCTCCTCCTCCTCCTCCTCCCCCACCACCGGCTGCGGAGCCTCCGCCACCTCCACCACCTCCACCACCAGACACATTGCCATTTCCGTTACCATTTCCATAGCCACTTCCGTTGCCACGTCCATAACCATTGCCATAGCCGTTTCCGTTACCACGTCCATAGCCATTCCCGTAACCGTTCCCGTAGCGATTCCCGTTG
>Ga0116231_10009944_pt1 | contig 15642 bp, 18 predicted proteins | sample S1TSphgellanicum_2_FD_89695 | JGI IMG/M metagenome (GOLD analysis project Ga0116231, IMG submission 89695) | Host-associated microbial communities from peat moss isolated from Minnesota, USA - S1T2_Fd - Sphagnum magellanicum MG | ecosystem: Host-associated > Plants > Peat moss > Unclassified...
CTGCTATATTTAGCTACTTTCCTAAAAGAACCGGCGAAGAACCACTGGTTGTGGTCCTTTGAACAAACACACACTCTTTCTGTCTCCCACTGTCCGTATCGTTCGGAGTCAGGGGAAGTTACTTTGAACACACACACACACACACACACACACACTCTCTCTCTCTCTTTCTCTCTCTCTCTCCGTGCGCCCGCAGCCGGTTGGGCCATAGTGTCCACTGTCCGTACCGAGGACCATTGTTGGTGATCATCCTTCCTTTAATATATGTAATGTGTCAGGTACTCTGCCCCAGGAGCAAGGCATTACTGAAATATGGACCTTCCAGAAGGGAGTAGAAGGTTCTTATTTCAGTCAATTGAAAAAACAAAAACTTGGCAAAATCTGGCACAAAAGGGCTTGCAACAAGTAGAAAGGCATAATAAAGACCAGGCAAAAAGAAAATTTCACACTGTATTTGGAGTATATGCTTTGTTGGCCTTGCCTACCAAGGCCAAGGATATTGGGTTTAGATTCATTATAGAGTATAGTAGTAGCTTAAGGGATTTTGGCCCCTAGGTAATAATAATAGGCCTATTTTTATATGAGAATTTTTGAAAGATGATATTTTGGCTTGTGTTGGAACTTGAAATTAGTTATAGAGTTATAATATCTTGATGGATTTTGGTTTTTTTCAGAGGATTTTTTGAACATCATATTTTTGCATGCAGAACTATTTGAGTTTCCATAATTCTTCTTTTGCCTTAACATTACATATATTAAAGGAAGGATGGTCACTGACAATGGTCCTCGGTACGGACAGTGGACACTATGGCCCAACCGGCTGCGGGCGCGTGGAGAGAGAGAGAAAGTGTGTGTGTGTGTTCAAAGTAACTTCCCCTGACTCCGAACGGTACGAACAGTGGGAGACAGAGAGAGTGTGTGTTTGTTCAAAGGACCACAACCGGTGGTTCTTCGCCGGTTCTTTTAGGAAAGTAGTTAAATATAGCAGAATTCTACTTTTTTGCCTTTTCTGCCAGCAGGGGGGGGGGCCAGCACAGGGGGGGGGCACGGGCGGGGAAGGACCGGGCGGGGGGGGGGATCAGCCCGGGCGGGGGGAAGCTCGACGGGGGCATTATGCCCCGAGTTCACACACACCTGTGCCTTAGGCACGGGGCACACACTAGTACTTCTTAATGTAAATGGCAAGGCCACAATGTGACACAACCTTTATTTGTAATTGTGTGTCCACAAAGAGCCAGAACTTTTCATTTGAGGAGCATGATTTCAAAATGTTTGTGTCTTTTTGTTTTAAGTTTTTTTTAGAAGTTCCTTCCCTTTCATTTTACCCTGGTTCTGCTGGAGTCTTTACACTGGGTAAAAGCTCTCAGGCCATGGCATTACTGGAATTGGCCCTATGTTCAAAGACTACTACTGTCTTGCCCACTCCCTTGCGTGAGCCCTTATTTGGGTAAGCCCTCACCTGAAAGCTTTTACCCTACACTTTTTTTTGGCCCAGAAACAAATGGCCATTTGTCCTCACATAATGAGGGAACAACTTTTTTGAAACAACCATATTTGCACAATAAGTCGTAGCATATGGCCAAACTATAACATAAAACCTAAAGTTTTCTATTGTCCTCTTTTAGGTGTATCCAAATTTGGGTAGTAAGTCCTCTTGTCGTGCTTTTGTTTTTTTCTTTGGGTTGTGTCTACATGTGTTCTCATTTGCCTTGTACGTTTGATGGATGGGTTTCATCTTTGATTTATATGTACATGTTTTTTTTCATGTGGAGAATTGTGAACCCACCTACTTGACAAATTTGATATTAAAAAAAACATTGTTGGGATGTCACAACAAAATAATTATTAGGAATTATAATTACAAATAATAGTATTATTGCTTGAAGTAATAGTATGGATTAAAATGGGAAATAAAAAATGAGCCTCATGAGCCCTACAATGAGAATTTTTTGATTAGGAGCATAAAGGTTGATTATGAATAATTTATATAATTATTTAGGGTTAGTAATAATGAGAGGTCAAGTGTGTAAATTTGATCAAATCCTAGACTTCAAATAATATAAAGTCTATCCATAAAATGATGAAAAGTTATAAGTGGCATGTGACAATTGACTTGACACATAGGAAATATATGTAAATAAATGTGATTAACTATTCATTCATTTTTTTCTTTCAAATATATAAGAAGTAAAGATTGAAACTTTAGGCTTATAATTGGCATTTAATAATTTTGTGTTGCTAGTTGCTATCAAAATTTGTCAAAGTATCATATGTGAATAGGAAGCCTTGAAGAAATAAAATGTGGAGATTATTGTGAACACTATTATGAAAACTTTATAATTTTTGGTGAATGATCACCATAAAAGAGATTCTTTAAGCGCATGTGATGAACTCCTTTGGGGTGTAGTTCTCACATAAATTTTTTACTTTAGGTGTGTGGGTGATCCTATCCCAAAAAAATGTAAGGTTTTATATTGGAAATCATGTGAATGATGAATATTGCAAATGTTGTGTTGAAATATGTTTGATAATCTACCAATGTGCTAAAAGGGATTAATAAAAAATTAACCATTAGTAGAAAATCATGTATTTTTTTACTTGTCTTTGTGGATTAAAAGAGTTAAAAAAAAGTCATTATTAACTGAAATAGTCAAAATTTTAGTTGACAATGACATTTTTTTATTCTTTTAGTTAACAAAACCAAATTAAAAAAGACATGTTTTCTACTAATGAACCTTCACACTTCATAGTTTTAAACCCCGCCCTTAGGCTATAGGGACACTTAGGGCCACCCCTTTGTGCAACCTTAACATGTGTTGATCATTTATTATTATTTTTTTCAAGTTTTGTGGTTTCAAAAGCTTGGTAATTTTTCTAAAATTTTAGGTTTTTTTGGAATTTACATTGTAAAAAAATTCCAATTTTTTTTTGCCAAGTGGTGAACATTCGCTAAAAAATAAACAAATCATTGGTGTGGATACACAAAATCCCACTACTAGACTATAAAAAAACAAATTATTATTGTTCCAACTTTTTTGGGTTAATTAGTGTTCCAGGCTTTTAGCGTGGGCGGGGTTTAGAAGGGTTTTAAGGCCCTTTGTAATTCGATGGATCCTCAGGAGGATGTTCAATTTGGAATTGTGCCACCAACAGATGCACATGTAAAAACTAGTGGGAAAGAATTTGCATTTGGGTTGATTTGGGACGTCCAAAAGGAATTGTATATGGGATTGTTTTCTTGGGGTGCTCTTGGGTTGCAAGGAGAGAGAAAGATAGAACAATTGTCAAGGTTTGTTTTTTGGAAAGTAGCAACAAAGTCTTCATCATCATGAATGCAGCAATTGCCATGTGTAGCAAGATCTAACTCTTTCCAAGACCACAAAAGCAGCAGTAGCAGTAGCTCCCCCACCACATGGAGAACAAGGAGGTCGACCAAGAGGAGCTTCTTGCCGCTATGTGTGTGTGTGAACCCACAATTCCACTTATTCCTAGAGTGCCCTAAATAGAAATAGAAGTGGCATTTAAAAATCAAGGCAATTGTAAGTTTTCTCGTGTTTTTCCTTAAACATTTATCACGGTACATGTATTTTGTTTCTTGAAAAATCTTGATGATTATAATGATTTGTTCTTAGTCCCAAAATTGAAGCATTGGACATAACCTCTACAAGATGATATACATCATAATCAATGCTTCTACATTGTGATCAAAGTATATAATTTGAAAGGAAAGTTTTTATCTACAATTCCTAGAGGTCAAAGAAAAAAATTGTTGTGGGAGTTCTTTTTAGACCCTTTGCAATGCCATTCGCAAATCAAAGAAAGTAAATCAAACATCAATCATGTTAGAATTCACATTCACATGTCAATGGGTGCCATAGTTCTCATTGGTGTCAATATTTGTTGTTATCTAGCCTTGGTCTAAACTTGGCAAAAATTATTTTCAAGTCCTTTAGATTGGTATGATAGTAGTAGTAAGTAGTAGGCCAAGGAAGGTAAGTATATGCAATATGTTGATGGAGAAGGCTAGTGTGTGTGGCAACTTTCTCTATTCTTATGATTCCATTTACATTGGAATGTGGAGATCATGTGGCTGATAAGCTTGATTTGGATTTCTACTTGTAGATAAATGCAAGGTATCCGAATTTCAAACATAAGAAGACATAGGAAGCATTTTAGCTTGAGGACTAATGAAACTTGCCATGGGTGGAAGCAAAGATGGTTGCAATGGGGCACCAGGCACATTGCAATTGAACATGTTTGCATGGAATCAAAAGCTTACAAAATATGTGAAGGATGGGGACAACCTAGAAATGCAATACAACTTTTCCTTCAAATGCAACAAGAAGGAATGAGTTTTAACAAATTCACTTTTGTTCAAGTGATTAAGGCATGTACTAATTTAGAAGCACTTGAAGATGGTAGGCTTGGTCGTGAACGACTCATTCAAGTTGGTGTGAGTCTAATGTCTGTGAAGATTAGCTTGGTTGACATGTATGCAAAATGTTGGAGCATTGAGGATGTGCGGAAAGTGTTCAACAAAATGCCATCTCAAAATGTGGTTGCTTGGACAACCATGATATTGGGACATGTATTGAAATGGGGGTAGAAGGCATTGGAACTATTTTAACAAATGCAATAGGAAGGTGTGCAACCAAACTTTGTTACTTTTGTGGGGATGTTGAATGCATGTGCTAGTGTAGTTACGCTTGAAGAGGACAGGAGTGTTCATGGGCAGATCATTCAGAGTGGTTGCAAGTCTGATGTCTTTGTGGGGAATAGCTTGGTGGGCATGCATGCAAAATGTGGGAACATGGAGGATGCTTCGTGGATGCTCAACAAGATGCCATTTCGAAACGTGGTCACTTGGACCACCATACTTGGAGGATGTGCCATGCATGGGCATGGTAAGGAAGCTCTTAAACATTTTGAACATATGTGTGAAGAGGGTGTACAGCCAGATGATACAACTTTTGTTTGTCTTCTGTCAGCTTGTAGCCATGCAGGTTGGGCGGATGGAGGCATGTGCTGTTACTGAATACCTTTGGCTTAAGTCCTTCTGCAAAGGACTCAATCGCTCAGCTGCAGAAGCTCATCCAGATAATCTATCAACCACTTGAAGAACTGCAAATGAAGTTCAGTGAGCTCACACTAATTGTAGTAATCAGACTCTCTATAATCATCGATTCCAGTCTGCTTAATTGTTAGTCAAAGATTCACTATAGAAGACTAGCGCCATTGGTCAGAGCCCTCTATTTAGATGTGTTCAAATAACACTGTTCCTTTCCTATCCGTAATGCACTGCCTGGACTTTTCCTTTGTATTTTCAGCTCCCTTACCTCCCTGAAGAAACCTATTTACAGCAAGCAGGATCTTTTGCGGTGGAAGGTACCAGCCAGGATATACTAGGATCTTCTGACCAGCGGAAGGTACCAGCCAGCCTGTCACTATTTCTAAAAAGTGAAAAAATCCCAGCTACCAGCCTCAGGAACAGATCTCAAATCACTGAAGGGCATGTACCCATGCGCTTCGCCTATACAAAATTCTTTCTTTTATACAAAAATAGAGTTTGCAATAGTTAACCCTAAAACGTCACAGCAGACCAATATGGTCTGCCCACCTCACTACTTCTCCTATCTACAATGTAGGACGGTAAAAGCTGACCCCTATGGTATATGGGACATGTAATATCATCTTTTTCACACTTACAATGTCCCATTTGGATTTCTGGAGCGATGCTGGCAGCATCTAACAACTCCACTTCCAAATTTTGCTCTTTGCAGATGTTACAAAACTGATGAACATGTGAGAGGGGTGAGGTCATGCAAGGTGTTCAAAACACAGCAGGGCTGAGAACAGTCCCAAACAGCAGTGATTTTTTTCTGCCCAAAAATAGATGAATTTTGTATGATTTTGTGTAGAATTACATTGGATGCTCAACTTTGACCATCCATTTCTTACTCATCTCATTTGGGTTTTGCACAGTATTTTTTCCACATGATTCGTATAGATGCCTTTTATCTACCTTAGAATTTTTACCATCAATAAAAGCATGGTATCTTGACCCAATCCTCCAAAAACTTGTAATTCTGAAAGCTGCCCAAAACTTTAGAAACTAAACTTTCAACAGTGGGGATTTTCATTTCAGAATCAAATCCTATTTTTTTTAAGATTGAAGGAATCAGCTTGAAGTCCTTTACAACTCTACCAAGTTGGATTTTAAACATTTCAACAAAATCCATGACTTTTGGGCACATTTGTGAGGGCTGGTCGAACTTTTGTATTGGGATTGTTTTGATCAAATGTCAATTAAAAGTTAACAGAAACAACTCCCTTTTTATTTCAATGTGTATTTTGAGGGATCTCCCCCAGCATAAGAAACTTAGAGCATTATGCTAATGGGGGGAGCTACCCCAATTTCATATGTTCCCATGTTCCATGGAAACATTTCTTTTATACAAAACGGGAAAGAAGGGATGAAATGAAAAGAGAGTTGCTTCCATTAAGGGGAGGTTCCATTACTCGTGCATTCTTCTGACGTTTGGGAACACACCCTTGGGCTCAAGCCTTCAAGTGCCCCTCCTTCAAGCAAACACACTCATATAGAGGAACCTCCCCTACAACTTGAAAGTTCCTCTTGCAAACTTTGAATTGGTGATAGACCATTCTTTTCTCCCTTTCCTTCTTGCTTTTTCATTATTGGTTTGGCCCAAAAGAATTCTAACCTAAAAAATGCTACCATATATATATATATATATATATTGGTTCTATAATCTGTTGTGACTTATACAAAGAAAATTATGGTTTTTGAATTTTTTGGGGGAGAGTCATGAATATTTCTTTTTTTGGCCCACAATGGGAACAATCAATCATGGTTAAGAACAAACAAACAACTCTACCTTTGTATCAGATCAAAGCTTTGGAGTGTGGAACTAGTATTGGCATTGTTGTATATGAGACTCATACATAATATTTTAGGGCACTCATAGAATTATTATACTTCCTTACCCTAAGGTCAGTTTCGTCATTAAATAATCCTCAAAATAATGAAATGAAATTTTGTGAAAATATGAACTTGACATGTTGAAAATCATCATGATTATCATAGGCTACTACATTCTGAATAATTTCACTACTCATATCACAATATTATAATAGATGATGGAAAAACATGTAATTTCAAATTTTAAAGACGAATTCATTTTCTGAAAAAAAAAAAGAGTATTCATTTCATAAATGTGGAAACTGATCTTAGGCTATGGTAGTGTAACTGGAAGGGCACATTACATCCCCCAATAATCCCTCTTTGAAAAATGGAGGGATCTTACATCTTATTTATTAATTTCTATATTTGGAGTGAATACTTTTTATATTGGGGGAGACTCCAAAGGTTCAAAACTTTTTTTTTGAGATGGGGCCAATCAAAGAGCCTCATTTGGCCCCAAAAGAAAAAAAATTCTGAAAACTTTGGAAGGCACCCAAACTAATTAATAGGTATGGGATCACACTAACTAACTAACACAACACAACTTACCCCTAGGAATAGAGTCCTATAGAGTCATATAGCTAGTTACTTACTCTGAATTGTAACTACAGTCAATAGTAAAAAGAACGTTACGAAAAGCTCTGCACTTATACTAATCTGGGCACTAAAAGAAAAAAACGGTTTAAATGTTTTTCACCTTAGGGTTAAAACAAAAGAAGGTGGTGGGTAATTCCCCACGACTTGATAAGATCTGTACCGTCCACTATCGGCACTTACACAGAAACGAACTGTCAAAATTTACCGATCCAGTAATGGTAAATTGCAGGCCTCCACTGGCCATCCATACATGAATTCATCATCCGTCCATCCGTTCCCCCGTCCATTCATTAATTGTTTTTTTGAGTACATTCTTTTGTTCCATTTTCTGTTCATCGGCGAGTTGTTCATTCGTTAATAGCGTTGACAGAGAATAGCAAAATACAAACACAGCATGGTTGACTGGCAACAACCAGACGATGCGGGCCACAAGGTCTAGTGGTCAAACCGCACCGTCGCCTGCACAATCGCCAGCGTCGTTCGGTCGTCCACCGTCCCTCCCTGCGCTTTTGCTGCTGCTGCTTCTTCTTCTTCTCTCCATTCTGCTGCGCTTCGCCTTCTTCGCAAGCGCCACTCTCGCGTTGCTATTTCTCATCGTCTTCTTCTTCCTCTTCTTCTTCTTCGTACCTATCTTTTGCACTATGTGGACCCCCTCTTTCTTTCCTGGCTGTTGCGACATCATGATTCTTCTACACATCTCTCTCTCTCTCTCTACCATCATCATCATCATCAGCATCATCGTCGTCACCTAGCGTTGACGGAGTAGGTACAATAAAAGTCCTCCCCCTTTTTCTTTGCTTGTCAACATGGTGACGACGCTTGGTGGGTTGCCTTATTTGAGTCAGCCGCATTTGGGTTCACAGAATTCAGGCCTACGAGTATTGGGCTGTTATGTTTGTTATATTGTTAGATAGATAAAAGCAGGTGGAAGGAAAGTGGATGTGTCTTTGGGTGCTTTTATTTTTTGGGGGGGGGTTTGTGGGTGGGGTCCAAGTTTTGGTGGGAGTGCTTCGAGTCTGCTGGTTGTAGCTTATGGTTGCATGTGAAGGGGGGAAGAGAGGGGAAAGACTAGAGAGACAAAAAGAGGAGAAGAATTTGCTTTGCAAGTGCATGGATTCCGTGGGGGAGAAGATTGAGAGTATTGGGTGAAGTGCATTTGTTTGTTTTCTTTTTAAGGAAGGCAAGAGTGGAGGGGAGGGAAGTAGAATTTGTAGAACAGAAGGATTCAGGGTGGATAGGGAGAAAGAGGAGGAGAACTAGAGGTAGGTCAAGAGATGGAGGTTTTGGAGTATAGTAGTAGCTTACTAGGGAAGAGGAATAGGGACTACGAGGTGCAGGTAGCGGCGAGGAAAGGGATAGACAATGCGAAGCGGTTGTTGCAAATTTTATCGCAGCAGCAGCAGCCGCGCTCCTCGCACGGGGACGAGGAGGAGCGTCACTCCGCGGCGGGCATTGCTGTTTCCATGTTCCAGGAAGTGGTGACGTTGCTGAGTCGGACGGGCCACGCCAGGTTCAAGAGCTCGCCACAGAACCCGGCGATTGCAGGAGATGATTCCGTGTTCTTCGAGACTGCCAATTTCGCGCAAGAGTTGAACCGCAAGGAGACGGAGAGGGAAGCGAACTCTATTGTCGCAGAGGAGCCTGCTGCCGCTGCCGCTACTATTGTCAAGCCACTATGGCAGTACCCACTCTGTCCGGATAGTCACGGCAATGCTGCTGTACCACCACCAAGCTTTCTTCAGCATGCCCAACAAATCCGGCAACAACAGCAGCACCATCTACACTTGCAGCAGCAACAACAAAAGCAGCAACAGCAGCAACTTCACGTTGCAGTAGCACCCATTGGATTTATTCCAACTCGAAGCCTGGAAAACAATTCCGTAAGCTCATCAGGTCCTCCACTATCCACAACCACCAAGTCCGGATTCTCTGCTGTAAGCATGGATGGCAGTGGTGCCACTACCAACAACAACAACAATGTACAGCAGACTTCCTCCTCATTGCCTGCAGCCGGACCACAACCACAACATGCAATCTCGCATACAAGCACGAAGAAGAGGAAGAAATGCTCAGCCACATCTGAGGAGAACGGTGGTGGCAAGTCTTGTGCCTCAGCAGGCCGCTGCCATTGCTCCAAGCGCAGGTAATTTAGTAATTTCAATTACTCTACTACTAGGGTCATCTTCTCCCCCATTTGTGCTGTGTGGATTTATTTAAACCCCAAAAATTCTTTCTACCTAGGTATTCAAGATAAAAACTGAGACATAAAAAATTTATTAGCTCTCGGCCTCTAATGGAGAGATTCTGATACAATGTAAGTAGATTTGACTCTGAAACAATGTAGTTTTTGAACAATGTAAGTAGATGATTTCATTTGGTTTTATATTTCTGAAGAATGTTGTTCACCAGGCTGTTTGTTTACTACTGGGAAATGTGAGTTCATTTTTTCGGGGGAGCTTCATCATGAAACATTTCCTGTTGTGAAATGTGAGTTCCTTTTTCTGGGGAACTTCATCATGAAACATTTCCTATCATGAAATGTAAGTGAGTTCAATGTAAGTGAGTTCATTTTTGGGCAACTTCATCATGGAACAATTCCTATTTTAACTGATGCCAGTTTGGACATGCTGCCATAAGGGGCGGAACCCTGACGCAAATGAGTCACTTCTTGTCGGTTATTCTTCTTCTCTATGATGATTTTCTTCTTTTTTTCTTTGGCACAGGAAATTGAGAGTGAAACGGACAATCAAGGTGCCAGCAATTAGCAGCAAGCTTGCGGATATCCCTCCTGATGATTACTCCTGGCGTAAGTATGGTCAAAAGCCTATCAAAGGCTCCCCTCATCCAAGGTGAGCAACCCTAGTATCTGAAATTTTGGAAGATGAAAATTGATCACTTTGATCTATTGCTGATTTGTGCATGTGATCCGCATTTTAAAACCATGGTTTTTGGGCACTAAGTTTAGGGTCAAGTCTTGAACACTGCAGTCATTCTCACTTCAAATGTGTTATTGTGATTTGAGTCTGCTCCCAACCATACAGTGTTTTAGTGTTGGTAAATTTTCTGTTGCTCAAGATGGTGTTAAGAAATTCCTTCAGGTTGGTAATTTTGTGTTGAAGATGGTGTCAAGAAATCCATTAGGGTTGGTAATTTTGTGTTGGAGATGGTGTTGAGAAATCTGTTAGGGTTGATAATTTTACATTTAAGATGGTTGTGGAGAAATCCATTAGGGTTGGTGATTTTGTGTTCAAGATGGTGTCAACAAATCCATTCTTGATTTGACATGATTTGTCAAAGATAAGTGTTTTTTTTCAACCTGGCTCAGTTTGTATCTGAGAATGCATGAATTCTAGTGTTCCTCGAGTTCCTATGTAGTTGTCAGTCAAGAAGGAAGGTGTTGCACGGCAGCAGCTTGGAACCATTAGGTATACATATTCATATTGAGCATCATGAGGGAAACTGACAAAAGCTTTGGTCTGTTGCCTCACAGGGGTTACTACAAGTGCAGTAGTGTGAGGAATTGCCCTGCCAGGAAACATGTGGAGCGATCATTGGAGGATTCTTCAATGGTCATTGTCACCTATGAAGGCGAACACAATCATTCTCATACCCCTTCCACCAGCACTGCCCTAAATGTGCAATCATAACAGTTGACAAAGACTTCCATAGTCAAAACTCAACAGGTTACTCCACAAACCCTCTAGAATGCGTTTCAAAGAGATTATGGTGTCTCATGGTCTAACTGCATGAACTAAATCCCCCTCTTCTAACCCATTGGAGACTTGAAATCAGATCAAATCTGGAATCCATTTTGTAACTCTAGACTCAACTCACCATAAAAGCTAACAACTCCTGACATGGTGCCAACCTGTAGAATGTTTTTAGGATGTTTCCAGAAAATTGCCAAAGTCAAGTCATGGGAGAAAGACTATTCAACAGACCTGTACAGATTATACCTGAGAGAGTACTCAATTTTAGAGACTAAAGATGATGCGATGACACAACTCTCCTTGTAATTTAAATAATGATTTGTGCTCTTGGACACCAGATGAAATCTGTGTTCCACCCATAATGATCACAATGACTGACTGATTCTGTGTAACATCTGTGTGAATTATGAACCAGTGGAAGTTGTGTGTGGAAGGATTTACAATTGGAATTCAGAGTCTACTGGTTTGGTCCTACTCAATTGGGTGAGTCTTTCTCTTACATCCAGAAACCTGTGCATGTGTTGTCTTGATGGTCTAAGTGCATCCATATTGATTTCTACCGGTTTGGAATTTTTGAGGCTTAATTAAAAACCATTTTAGCACTTAAGATTTTTGTTGAAGGGTTATCATTTACATCGATGAGACACAACACATGCTCAAATGGTTTTGGGTTGAAAGTGATACACCAAGAATGTCATACCTTTAATCAAAAGCTCAAATTCTGAAAGGGAAAGTGTGTGTAGTGGAACCTAGATTCATTCACTCTCATTGTGGTGCTGATCAATACACTGGCAAAAAAATTCAAATAAGGAAAATTATAATCAGGTCAGTTATAGTTTGTAATTATAATTTAATTTAGTAAAAATAACAACCTGAGGCAATACCAGCTTCAATATAACATACTCTACTTTGAGTCATTGCCATTTCAGATTTGGCACTTAAAAGCAATTAGATTAGCACTTAATTAACAAGGTAGCAATTTGAATTGAGTTTGTGCACACATCCATTTTTTTTCCTCCATTTTCATTTGTGTAGGAATGTTTCTTTTTGGAGGTTTTTCATCAATGAAATATACAGATAAGAAAAAGCCACCATCCACCATCCCAACCATACAAGTGCCCAGATTGTTTGAAATCCTTTGAACCTAAAGTAAGTAAAAAGCTCAGTATGACAAAGTTCTAGTCCTCCATGGCCCACTCAGACAAAGAAGAAAAGTCAACAATCCACATGTTGCTTCCAATTCTCTTATACCTAGTACCTACCTACCAGGTGCCTTGAAGAATGCAATTGTGGACATTTGTAGGATTTGGGTTTGGAAAGCAAAGATTTGCAACAAGAAAAGAGGCCACATGGCAAGTGATGATGCAAAAGATGCAAAAGCTAGGAAGTTACTGTATAATATATACAATATAATATAATATAATATAATATCATGTTACATATTATATAAAAACTTATATATTTATATATTTATAATAAGTAGACTATCATGGTCCACCAATCAAGTGTTTATTGTTCAAAGACTTTTGTGATATTTTTGGTTTCGTGGAGTTGTGGGTGTGATGGAATCTTTGAATGTTTGGGTTCCTAGTTTTGGGTGGTTAGGTGGGTCCTATAGTACTCTTATGGTGGGAGAAATTGGGGGGGGGGGGCTGGGTTTTGAGAGCTTTCTTCTCATCTTCTCCCTCACTTTTCACAACAATTTTGTTTTTGGGTACTTCGCTTTCTTTTGAGGAAGATTATTGCTCGGGACTGTAATCAAGTTTGTGATAAAAAAAAAGACACTATAGAATTGTAAGGAGTTGAGTGGTGTTTTGGAATCTTGAGTTTTTTTGTGTTATGGATGATGCTTTGGTGGGTTTTGGTTACCAATTGTGAAGAAGTTTCCTTGGACAAACTTTCATTAGTTTGAACTACAAAAAGAAGAGTATATGATGTTGGATCTTTGGATTTGGGCATGAAGAATTTGGTAGTAAGTAAGAAGAAGAAGAAGTTATATGTTTGGAGTTGTTACAAAGGAAAGATTGTTCTTTTGAATCATCTTTGGGTTTTGTTTCCAAATTGTGGAAAAGTTTGCTTCCAAGTGAGGAATTGGGTTTAAAAGTTTTGAAGAAAAAAGGTGGTGGGATCATTGAGCTCTTTAGGAGAAAATACTCTTTTTGCAAAGTGTTTTGGGTTCCCCAATTGTGTGAAGCTTTTTCTCAAGCAAAAAAGTTGGGGTTGTCTTTTGAGTTATGAAGCTATTTTGTTGGTTTGTGCTAGTGGTTTTAAGCTTCCAGTTCCAAGGGAAAAAATCCTTAGAGTGACCTTGAGATGGCTTTCTTTTAATAGGGTATTGTGAAGGAAAGAAAATTTGCTTAGATGTTCTTGGCTTTTTGAACTTCTAGATTTTGACCAAATTTTGGAGATTTAAAGCCTAGAAATTGGAGTTTGTGGTGGAGTCTTGTTTTTATCCTTTAACTTAATTTTCATTTAGGAACTTTGCTTGAGATGAAGAAAGAGAATTGAATTTTGTATGTTATAGAGATTGTTCAAGTATTGAAACATTAGGAAGGTTATGTTGGAACAATGATGCAAGGAAACAAAGAAGGAGATAGACATAGTGCAAAGAGCAACATTGGTAGTAGAGCTATGGGGTCTAAAGGGGAAGTACAAATGTTGATGTCTCGATCAAAGTTAATGTATGAGAGTCTGAGGAAGAGTCAAGTCCTTACTAATTCCATTGTCAACGTTCTTGGCTCCTTTGATCATCGTCTTTCCTCTCTCGAAATTGACATGCGACCCATGCAAGTAAGTATCCCAATTCTAATTCCTCTGTATGATTTATGTAGTTTTTTCAACTCTATCTTTAAAAGGCATTTCAAATCAAGAATCAACAACCCGATTAGCTTTTGACATGCATTTTTGTGTGAACATAAATAATTTTAGCACTTGTAGGAATATCTTAATTCTACCACAAACATCACTAGGACTTGTAAAATCATTCCAACATAGGAGGACATGGCAAGATCATAGTCCCAAATTCCAATTGTGTTTACATGTTTGACCATATGCGTGCACATAAACAACTATAGAAGTTGAACTTCACTAGAAGTGTTTTTGCTTTCTAAGTAAATGGTAAAGTCACCATGTGTAAAGTTTTTATCAAATTGGTCTAGAGATTTGACAATCTATAGAGAAGCTACGAGTTGATTTTGTATGTTCATGAACTATTTATTTTCTTTTGGAAAAAAATTTAATAATTTACATAATTTTGTGGTTGACTAGAAAGTTTAATAATATGTGCAAACTTTTTTAATAAAATTTTTTATTAACAACTTTGAAACATGATTGATTTTGGCTTGTTTCATTTTTGTGATTTTAGATCCAGACACATGCATTCAGAAGAGCTAATCAAAATATCGACCTCGCACTAGAAATGGCAAAGACAATGTTGAGCCAATTTGATGTTTCCCACCAGGTAATAATAAAATAATTACCCATACTAGTTTCAAGATCTTTGAATCTAAATTTCTTCAACAAGGAAGTAAATCATCATCAAGTGATTTTAAAGTTGCATTTTGAGATACAATGGAAAATTAAGCCACAAAGTGTTGACCAACTTCATGGTAAGCTACAACTTTTTTGTGGATTTTTGTGAAGGTGGAGAATAAGCTGTTGGAAGGTCCCAAAGATGACTTGGGTGGCTTTCTTTCAGCTGTTGATCAATTGCACACAAATGTGGAGTTCCTTAAACAAAACCAGAGCTTCAAGGCAACTAGTTTTGCTCTTGACCATGCGAATGGTTTACTTTCCAAGAGCATGACCCAATTAGTTGAAGAATTCAAAAATCTCTTCAATGAACATAGGTTTGGAAACTTTCAATTACACCCCCTTCTCAAACCACCCATTTGTTTTATTTTGATTGTGTCAATTGACCCAAAGGTTTGTTCAATTCTAAGCTTGTTCTATACCACCCAACTTTTCTATAGTTCAATCTATTGGTTATGTTCACCAAGGAAGAACCAAAAAAGTTCAGGAAATTTAGTTATCAAATTTTTTGGTTTGGTAATTTTTTTGTGCAGCAAGCCAGTGGAATCAACATCTCTTACGGAGAATTTATTGAGTGAGAACCAACAAGTGGGAAGCCCCCAAAGCCATCAGAACTATGAAGATGTGACGTTGCTCGCAACTAGTTCTCACAATGACAATACAAGTGATCCCCAAGTTCTTCCAAATTTAATTTTGCCAGATGTAGTCCTTCGATTATGCGAAATGGTGCAATCGTTGGTTGCTGCAGGCCATCAAGAACAATGTCTCAAGACTTATAGATAGGTTTAAGGTTATATATATATATATATATATATATATATA
>Ga0116231_10009945_pt1 | contig 15641 bp, 15 predicted proteins | sample S1TSphgellanicum_2_FD_89695 | JGI IMG/M metagenome (GOLD analysis project Ga0116231, IMG submission 89695) | Host-associated microbial communities from peat moss isolated from Minnesota, USA - S1T2_Fd - Sphagnum magellanicum MG | ecosystem: Host-associated > Plants > Peat moss > Unclassified...
ACTCACCCCCCCCCCTCCCATATCGTCCACCCCCCCCCCCCCCCCCTCCCCCCCCCCCCCCCCCTCCCTTTCTTTTGGTTTATAAAAGAAAAGAGAAAGGGGGGGGGGGGGGGGGGGGGGTTGTGGGGGGAGAGCTCGAAAATCTCAAAGTTGCAAATAAATCAAGGAGTTGAATAAAACAATGGGCATGCTGACTAGTAACCAAAAGTAGAACAAGAAGACCGGGGTTGTGGAGCTTTGGGAAAAACCAGGTTGAAAACAACAACTTTGGGAGCTTTGGAAAAATCTAGGTAGAAAAAGACCATGGCTTTGAGGGTACGGCTAGGAAGAAGAAGACGACTTTAGGAACTTTGAAAAAAACCATGAAAAAGAAGACCATGACTTCAAAGTTTTGGCCAAGAAGAAAAAAACCACAACCATGGAGTTTTGGAAAAAAACCAAAAATAAAAATCACATAGCTTTGGGAGCTTTGGAAACTTTGGAAAAAACCATGAAGGAGAAGACAATAACTTTGGGAGTGTTAGAAAAATCCAAGAAAAAGAAGACCATAGCTTTGAAGGTACGAGAAGGAAGAAGAAAATGGCTTTGGGAATTTTGGAAAAAACCATGAAGAACAAGACCATGACTTTGAGGTTTTGGCGAGGAAGAAAAAGACCATAACCATGTAATTTTGGAAAAAAATTAGGAAGAAAAAGACCATGACTTTTGGAGCTTTGGAAAAAATCATGAAAAAGAAGACCACAACTTTGAGGTTTCAGCTAGGAAGAAGAAGACCACAACCATGGAGTTTTCAAAAAAACTAGGAAAAAGACCACCATGGGCTTTGGGAGCTTTGGAAAAAACCATGAAAAAGAAGACGGAACCCATGGGAGTTTTGGAAAAAACTAGGATTCTAAAAAGAAGATTGAATCCATGTTTTTTACAATCCTAGTTTTTTACCCAAGAGTTATGAACATGAAGGGAGGAAATCAAAGACTTGTGTAAACTTGCAAAACACAAGAAGGGGGAGGTCAAAGCTTTTTAAGAGCTGTAAAAAACCAGGAAGACGATGATGACGATCGAGTTTGGGGGGTGTGAGATTTCCCAACATACTTGCAAGCAATGAAGAGAAGAGAAGATTGGAAAGATCATGAAACCAACAAGAAAAAGAGCATGAAAATAATGTAGTGCTACAAAATCAAAAGATGAACATCACAAGGGTGAAGAGGCATGAAACTTGAGGATCATGAAACCAAGAAGAAAAAGAACATGAGAAATATGTAGTGCCAAGAATTTAAGAGACAAACATCACAAGAGTGAAGAGGCATGAAGCTTGTATCTCACTCAAATCTCACAAACCTTGGAAAGATCAAATTCTCATGAAGTTCGAAAAACTTAGAATATCACGAAACTTAGAAAGTTGATTAAAAAGCTCAAAGCTCAAAAGAGCCACATGGTCGCCCCGGGTTGGAGAGAAACTGAAAGACCTAATCTTTTGCATAAAAGAAACAAGTGGACTCGAAGTGACGGTTTGATTGAAACGGATGGTGTTGCAACACACTGCTATGAGCGAGCGCCCACAAACTTCAGTCGCTTTCAACTTTAAGGTTCTTCAAACATTTGGCCACCCATGTCCATCTAATCTTAACCCTTATGTTTGGATAAATCTGCACTATAGAAACCAATTACAAACATTTGTGTAATGAATTATGTTTGTTTATTTCTACATCCAAGTTTGGGATGTGGGAGGCAATGTATATCCACCAGCCTTGTTTTGTTTGCTTATAGATGCCAAATGCAGCACCCATAAGATGCCATGTATCTTAAGACTTTTTTTTTTCCACCCTTGACCCCCCTTGCTTTGGGTGGGCATATCTCACTCAGATTTTAATATTTTTACATGCTGTAAATTGCAATGGGTGTGCCCATATTAGGTCTATAATTTTCATTTTGACATCAAATTCAGGTGATCCAACCCTTGAATTTCAGCGACCTCTGAGCCACTATGTGTTCATTCAGACATAGGCTGGTTTACCCTAATTATCTATTTTTTAAAAACCTATCCACCTATACACGAGACCCATTTATTACAGAATTGGTTACCAAAGTGAAACCAAATACTAAACTCAGTTGAGGTTCATCCATAACTTAGTAAATAACAGGCATCCAGTGGATGGTGTGCTGGTGGGTGCTAGTTCACTGTGGCCATTTCAAACACAGTACAAGAGCGACACAAAAACAATAGAGTAGATGACACACAGAACCTCCGAAGAAAATGCAAGTTAGTATTTTGGTCCACTTGAGAAATGACTCTTTACCGATAGCCTATCTCATTCATTCAATACCCAAGCATGTACCCTCCAATGACCTAATAAAATATTTTGTTTTCAAGCTTGACAAGCTTGTCGGTCTAAGTCTGCTGTTGTGTCCCAAAAAGAAGCTTGACAAGCCTGCAGTCGGTAGTTTAGGGTTAATGTGAATTAACATGTTTTTATCTAACTTTTCATAAGAGTTTGAGAGAGGGGAAGGGGGAGGGGTGTGGTCTACACACTAGTTCCAAAAGAGATTGAAGTGCAAAGAGAAAATATTTTTAATTGATTAAAAAAGATGTATTGATTAGAAGAGGAAAAAAATGTTTATCCAGTTCAAAGAAAGGACGGTTAGAAAAAGAAAAAGAAAATGTCCATCCTAAGTCAAGTGTGCAATTGATATTAAAATATTATTAGATATCATTTTTCACTATCTCAATAAATGTGGTGTTTAAAATTAGCCTTGTCCAACTAGTTTCAAAAGCATAACATTGATAAAAAAAAAATGTAATCTTTAATCAAATGTTCTAATAGATATTCAATTTTGAATGTTTAGCTCAAACAAGTATGTTTTTCATTTGGATTAAAATGTGTCCACTACAAATATTTTTAAAATATTTAAGTTGGAATTTCTTACAATACTAACCTATTTAATTTGATTTAGTTAATAAAAGAGGTTTAATAATTTAAATTTACTATACTATTCTTCATTTTGAATACAAGCATTTTATACATGCAATTTCAATTTGTAATTTATCAGCATGTGTTACAGCAGTGTGCACGAATTAAGAATTTCCTCAGATTACCTCTGCAGATTGAATGTGTTTTTTGCCAAGAATCAGTAATGCTCTTTGTTTGTGAGAGTTGGGTCTTCTCTTGTTTGTGCACAGTGATATGTTATTGGAACTTCAAATCTTATTGTCATTAGGTGAACTCTCGATTGTATTGTGCTAGATCACAAGAATATGGTTCAATTCTCAATAGATATGGTCTACAGTGAAATCTTTGATCTGGTGAGATTATTGTCTCTACTATGGTGCCAAAACTTTTTTGCTATTGACTGTTCACAAACAATACAGTACTAAAGCATCTGGCAATTGGTAAAAGCCTTTAGAAGGACTTTCTAGATTTCTTCTTGCATGTTTTCAGCATGTGATATTTTATGGATTGTTTCAGCAGAGGTTCTCTACTATCATCACAACATGGAGTTTGGTATTATATGTAATTCTTGACACTCAAATCTGAGAATTTCTTTCTATATACATGTCTTGATCCATGAGAAATCGCTGATCAAGACACTTTGGACTAATGCTAGCTAGTCACTTCTCTTTGCGGTGGACATGACTGTTTGAAACTTATGTCAGCTTTTTTGGTTCAAGAGCTGTCTGAAATTAGCAGTTCTAATCTCTTAAAATGATCACAAAATCATGGACTTGTAATTATGCTTCCAGTTGAAATCATGGAACACAGAAGATCAAAGACAAAAAAAGGCTGGGATTTCCAATGATGGCAGCCTTCGATGGAATTGGGATTTTCAACTCTAAACTACATCCAGGCTGGTTTTTGCACAGAATTGTAGCAGATTTGGAATTTTTCTTCGTCCCCCACTTTGCTGCTATGCTGAACTCAAAAGGACTAAGACTGCAAGCAACCATGTCACTGAGGCTTTATGAGCAGTTGAAGCTTCTCAACTAGTAAGGTATATACACCTCACCCATGGCATCAGTGAGCTTGGTGGCCTCTTCAACAAGCTCATAGACCATTTGCTCGATCGCTACCAAATTCTTTTCTTCCAAATCTGCAATCCAGTGCTTCTCAATCTGCAAACACTGTGAGTTGATTTCCCAGAAGTTCTTCGCCCTGCTTGCACCTGCTTCGTCCTCACTCACTTGCCTGATTTTCAACAGACTCACCTTCATGTTCTCGGAGTAGTATCGATGGATGACATCCTTATATCTTACAAGGTCTATTTTGAACCTTGGATTTGCAGGGAACACAAGAGATCCTGCAGTCCGGGAATCCCATGCTTGTTTCACCCATTCAAGGATTGCTGGATCAGATGATGTACTGCTCTCCTGTGGAACCTGCACATATATTGCAGCATGACATGTGATGATGATGATGGTGGTGGTGGTGGTGGCATGATCAATATCGGTGGTAGTTAGTTCATCGTGCAGAAATGGATCTAGCTCAGGCATAAGAAGATTTTTGAGCAGTTGATGAATATTGCTCCAGCTTGAATCATGAGCTGACAACAAAGTCTTGATAAGCAGAGTTGGAGTACTTTTGCTTGGCTTCTTGGATTTGATCACAACTGAACCTTGTTCCAGAAATGAGATCTTAGCATGAGGAAAAGAAGGAAGCTCGGGTGTGGGATGTTTCAGCAGGCAGCTGATGGGTTTTGGATCAGCTAATCACCTGATTCTTAGTGATCACTGCTAGTCTGAAGTCGGCTCCTCTTCCTTCCCGCAAGAATTGCACCATGCACTCGCGAGTCTTGAGATAATGCTTGACATTCGAGAACTTCGGACGTAGCAGCTTGATATCAATCGCGCATTGCTGGTCCCCCTCCCTGCCGGCAGCTAGATGATCAGCTTCAGACAAGCCATGATGCTGCTCCTCCTCCATTGTCTCATGTCCTCCATCGTTTTCCTTGTCGACGGATCTAGCCTGCAAGGCCATGAAAGGATTTTACAGCAGACGCGAGGCGGACTCAATCTATCCTAGGACGAGCTGATGACAAACCAGCTGATACGTTCACGATCTAGACAGTACCTGGATCATCATCTTTGGGTCATCTGCAGAATAGCAAATTGTGATCGCCATGCGTGTATCATTGCTACTCAAAGAGTCGCGGAAGTGCACGACGATCTTTCGTTCCGATTGCGGCGCTCCAGGCAGTTCTTTAAATCCACGCGGCGCTTGCCGCACGTATGCCTGAGCCCTTGCAATGTTGTCCATGGTCGTCGTCTCGGTAATGGCCTGATGGGTAAGCTGGCGGCTGGAAATTTGTTCCTGAAGCTGCGGAATCGAAAAGCAGCTTGAACTCCAGTTATAAGAACTAGTGAGAGCCTGCCGAGCAACGCCTGCTGCAGCTGCTGCATCAGAACTAAAACTAGAATTACGTTGTTTGGACCCAGCAGCTGTTGCTGCTGCTCCGGAAACAAAGTGCTTGAAAAAACACTTTGCAACTCTAACCTCGATTTTCAAACGAGGCCGCTGCATGGGGGCCGCCGAGAATGATCCCCGAATAGTCGAGTCTGCGATCTGCCTCAGCGTACCCACAAGAACATCACTGTAGTTGCTTGTCTCCCAGTCTCCACACACCTTTTGATCCGTAGCTGCAGCAGTTATAGCAGCTGCCGGACTCGACCAAGACTTGGTACTGGGAGGAGGAGAAGGTGTCGAATTCACCTGCAGATGCTGTCCCAGCTCACCTGCAGCAGCAGGAGCACGTCAGAGTCACACAAATTTTACCCATGTGAGGAAACGTGATTTACAAAGCAGATTCGCAACAAAATGGACATCCAGATCGATCGATCAACAGATGCTCCAAGCTATGTTCTTTGAGCTTTCTTTCTTTTTGTTGACGAGCAGCAATCAACCAAATGAATCTAGGTACAATATGGGTCACAAGAAGCTTGGCTGCTACACGGTCGGAGCTTGAGCTGGTACCAAGGGAGCTGGTTGATGGCGACGATGGGATACGGGAATCGTAGAGGAAGAAGTGGAATTTGTCGCTTTGCAAGATGTCGGGGACCCAAGAGGGTTGGTTGCTACAAAAGCGCTTCAAGAGCACATCTTCCAAGGCAGACTCTCTTGTTGCAGTAGACGAGAGATCTGTTGTGGTCCCCGGCTGATCAGCACTTGGTGCATTCCTTGCACTGAAGCATGTGACGGAGAATTTTGGGTGCAAACTCGCTAAATTTCCCAAGAGAACTTTGCGAGGAGTCCGTAGAGACGCAGATGATCGAGAATTTGGAGCCTGCTCGGGATTATTGTTGTTGAGGAGTAACCGCATCTGAGGCGGCAGGTAACGACCCACCGATGATGCTGAAGATGATGCTCTGCTGCCGCTCGCATCAGCACTACTTTCCGACATGATTCGTCCGCTTCTTCACGAAAGGAGCTGCAAAAAAATAAAATCACCCACCAGAGCAACAACAACAAAAGAACTTGGAAAAAAAAAACACGCACCACAACAGCAACAAAGAAATGAACTTAGAAAACAAACACCCACAACAACAACAAAGAACTTAGAAAACAAACACCCACCAAACAACAAGAAGGAACTTGGAAAACAAACACGCACCCCAACAACAACAACAACAAGAACAAAGAACTTGGAAAACAAACACCCACCCCAACAAATCACCCACCACCACCACCACCACAACAACAACAAGAAAAGGAAGTTAGAGAAGAGGATTTTGTGTTTGAGCGGAAAATTTTCAAGAATTTATGCACAAGAATTGCAGGATGAACACGCAAGTGCGATGGTGAATGAGCTCATCAAGGACTAGGCCTAGTCCTCCTCCCCTCCCACATCTTTCCTTCCACAATGGAATGGGAAACGAAACGACTTTTTTTACCATTCTTACCCACAACTCTCACTATGTGAAAAATTATTTTTTACCCTTTTTTTGGTTTCTATTCACGACAATGAGTGATTTTTTTGGGGTGGCGAATTTTAGCCATTTTGTCAAAAATATTTTCAACAAAGAATATCCCGTCGCAAATTCCATGATTGTTTTTTGGAAAAAAAAAAATTTCGCCCAAAAATCGAAACCAAAAAATTCCCAAGAAAATCGGCAAAAACTTGCCTACAAATATGAAAGGGTGCTTAAAATTTTATACTTTCTTCTTTTGAACATAGCCAATTTGGCTATATGTACTTACGGACTATCACCACTTGAGCGACATTACAAATTTTTATTTTAAAAAAAAACATTGATTCACATGTGCATAAAATTTGAGGGAGCTTCCGCAATTTTGTATGTTCCCATGTTCCCATGGAATATTTCTTTTTTACAACATGAGAAAGAAGCAAGAAAATAAAAAGAGAGTTGTTTACATAAGGGGAGGTTCCTGTACTTGTGTGTTCCCCTTAGGTTCCCAAACAGCCTCAGGCTCATGCCCTCAAATGCCCCTCCCTCAGGAGAACGCACTCATATGGGAACCTCCCCTACAACATAATATTCGCTCTTGACACTGAAGGCCGTGTCTACGTGGGCAGGCTCTTACATTTTGTAAGGGCTTATTGTTTTTTCTTTAATTTGGGAAGAACTTATGCCTATGTCGTAATCGCCTATCCAAATTTTCATTGTGTATTTTGATAGCAATTTACAAGAGCTATTGTTACCATCTATTGTTAATCATGTTGAAAATTGTGTCATTTTAGGGTTTGTTAATCATGTTGAAAATTGTGTCATTTTAGAGTTTGTTAGTCATGTTGAAAATTGTGTCATTTTAGGATTTGTTAGTCATGTTGAAAATTATGTCATTTTAGGGTTTGTTATGTGGGGCTTAAAGAAGAAGGATACACAATCAATTCAAAATACTTTTATGTGGGTATTATGATAATGTGATATCTTTAAAGCTAAGATTGGCTTTAATGGACATTCAGGCTTTTTAAATCAAATGGGCCCATTTAACAATGTACATGGTGTGATGTGGGGCTTTAGCTGGGCAGTTTCTCAGTACAGACTTAAACCCTAAATAGCCTAATCAGTTCTCCTTCACCTTCCAGGCTTTCCCCCCTCCCCACTGGTAATGAAACAATATTTGATCAATTTATTTCAAATTATAATATGTAAATGTGAAGGTGGATTCTTCTCGTGGTGAAATTTTATTTTAATAATTTTTTCTTGAAGTTAATTCTGAATTTTTAATAATTAATTCTGAATTTTTTAATTTGAAAAACATGATTTCACAATATTAAAAAGAACATATCCAAGATAGTGCCACATTATATCCTAATTTCTTTACATGTTTTGATGACCATTGGTCTTCAGAAAATTAGTCACAAATGTTTGAAAAGAATTTTTGAATTTTTTTAAAAAAAAATAATAACCAAAATGGAAGGTCCTTTCTTTGAAATATTTTTTGCCTAGAAGAGGGATTCCAAATTTAAAAAAGGCACATGGGTTGATAGGGGGGGGGGGGTGAACTCCATAGCATGCCATTCATTCTATGTAATTTTTAAAATTGAATTACTCCCTTTGGAGAAAAATGTCAATATATCAAAAGAAGTCCAAATTTTTTTTAAAAATTTAAATTAGATTAAAATTGAACTATTAACAATTGAATACCAATGCAACTCCCAAAATATTCTCCAAGTATTATTAACATTAAAGAGAACCCTCACAAAGTACACAATAGGAGAACAAAAAAATGAAACATATTTCAAACTAGCAAAAGAGGGCCAAAGTGAACAAGCACCCACCAACACACCATGAAGGATGGATGATAAGTGATCAGGAAACAGTTTTCTGTTGAGCTTCAGTTCCCTAGCTAACCATGGTGGTTACCTCAATTGCTTTTTTTAACTACCTATCTACTAACAACCCACAAGCAGGTTGTTAGTAGGTAGGTAGTAAAAACAACCCCAACCTATGTATAAACCATTTGTTCCTTATCGATAGCCTATCTCATTCATTGCCCAAGCTCGTACCCTCTTACGACCTAATAAAATATTTGTTTATGAACTCGACAAGCTAAGAGTTGGAGCTAATAAAATGTGGATGAAGCTTGTAAAAGGTTGCATCATTCCTTCCTCCCCAAGCATAATTTGTTTTGAACAAAAAGTATCATTAACTAACAAGTCCCACACATTTAAAATACTTGAGCGTTCCTTCCTCGACAATGGTGAGTATGGTCAAATCTAATGGGTTAGTTTGAAGTGTCGGTTAAGTGAATAAAATAATGCCTCATGACATTTCTTCATTGTCACTTGTTGGGTGGAGTTTCACATTGTTATGTGCCCACTTAAGAGTGCTAACCAAACTTAACCATCCCACCTAGTTAAGGTTTACCTTTGTGCATTGGTAGCATTGATTTCCTTTTTATCATGTTCTTTACAGATCTCTGTTTGTTTGGTGTGTATTGGGCAACATCCACTGCAGTTAGGGCAGAGACTGCATATACAGTGTAGGATTTGGGCATAAAAATAACTTATGGGTTTGAACTTGACCCAATGTCTCGATAACATTTGGAGTATTATGTGTGCATATGGTGAATGGCCATGTTTCATAGAAATGCATGTGTTTTTATGAAAAATTCTAGATCTAATAAGGGTAATTTTTAATTTGAGGTTTAATCTTGCCATAAAAGGTAGAGTCATTACCAATGTTGGTAGATTTTGACTTTTTTTTAATTTTAAAAGTAGATTTATGTCCATTTTTAAAGTTAGATTGTAAGGTATATGGATTGAAGGTTCAATGTTAGAGTGGCCATTGGAACTAGATCAACCAAGCAGCCTTTTACAAAAAAAAATAATTGAAATAGAACTTGAACTAGTGGTGCTATCCCTTTTTAAATATGTTCAAATTTTTTAAGGCAGATACGACTCTTCAAGAAAAGTAAAAACTTGAATCTACTTTTTATGCAAGTAATTCATTTTAATTAATTGTATATCATTAGTATTACATAATCTCTATCTTGGATTGCATGAATTAGTCGCACAAACTAACACTACATAAAAATTAATAAAAATTCATTGTGTGTAGTGGAGATGAAAGTGAACTTTATCTTAAAATTGGACCAAGTTACAACTTTGTTAAGAAAAGACGAATTGGAAGTTTTAGGAATCATAAGATGCAAGTCTCAAGACCAAATTGTAAGTTCCGTTGAAGTTTCAAAATTCAGATCAAAGGTTCCTTTTCAAATAAGGAATTGGACAACACTAGTCATTAATCATTATGCAATGAACTACTCTTTTGTTTTGTTGTAGGAAGATTTCCCAAACCACAAGGCCCCACCATTATGTTCTTAGCACCATGGGAAAGTGCTCAATGAATACTGGTGCACAAAAAGGTGATTTTGTAATGTTGAGACTTGCAATGCACGATTCATTGAATTTTGAGATCTTTATCACTAAAAATTCATTGAAAATCAACAATAATTCTTGTCCTACGAAAATTTGGGGTTGTGCTCAAATGGTGCTATTGGAAAGCTTTCAAAGCTATGGGTGCACTGAGATGCTTTTGTAATTTTCAGACCTCTAGTGTGTAACTACTAAGTTTTGAGTGTTTCTTGTCGTTGGAAATTCAATAAATATCACAATCAATTTCTCAAGAAATTGAATTTCACACAAACATACATAATTTGTAAAACTAGGCTACAATATGTGTTCAAAGGCATATGCCCCCACTTTGATCTTTACCTTGGGATGATTGAAACTTGTAATGGTCAAACTTTTACAGGGAAAATAAGTAATACCTTTACCATTTTGGCATTAATTAAATTATTTTTCATTTTGTTGAACTTTTAAAAAAATATTTATATTTTGTGTCGAATTTTTAATAAAATCAAAAGTTCAACTATCAAGTTTTGAATCACAGAATAATGATCTAAGATTGAGACAATTTAAACACATTAAATTGCTCCATAACATTGACAAGGCCCTGTTTATTATTTTATATAATCATTACGTGCTGAAAATTTTAGGTGTCAAAGATTTGAAATTTAATTAATTATTTGACAATTTGTTGCCAAAATGATAAAAGTAATATTATAACATATGATTGAACATACAGATTAGTTTTAAAGGTTCTTTCTATACATTATTAAGAAAGCCTTTTAACACAATTCAAAAATTCATAAAAAGAAAAAAAAAACGCCATTCATTGATTTTTTTGGATTTGAACCCATGTTGTGTGAATAAATGTAATAACCTATTTGCCATGTAAATAAGTTTTTTCACACTTACACAGGGAAATGTAATTGTTTTTCATTTACACTTACACAACCCCATGTTGATGTTGGAGGTGAGTAAATATAAGCTCATACATTATATACCCCTTCTTGACTATATTTCTATTTGCAATCCATATTAATCAATTGTGAGTGCATCCCAAAGAACAATTTTTTTTTTGCAATGAACCTTGTTGATTGGTCCTTCACAATAAATAAAAAACCTTTTTAATGATTTTTAACTTTTAATTTTTTGTACCAATAACGTGAATTATGAAATTGCTTCCCTTTAGCTCACCTATATACACTACAAGCCAACATTTTTGGGCAAAGGATATGGGACAATATGTGTAACTATTGGGGAATAGGGTAAATAAGCAAGCAATTGAACTCTTAGTGTTTCAAAAAGCTTAATTTTCTCGGAGATTGATCCATTGCCTTTAATATTCAAAGATGTACCATAGATTTTCACTTTGCACATCCATGGCCATGAAAATCATTAAAAAATGACAAAAAAATAAGGAAGTTCAGGTTTTTTAAATACAGGGGGTTAGTGTTTGGCGATGGGTGTGTCAAAACAATTTTTGATTTGAAGATTAAAATATTAAACATTGTTTTGTTTTTTGGGGCTTCAGAAAGCTTTTGTAGAGATCTTGTTAGCACACCCATAGCTTTCTAGATCACTCAAAACATATGAAAAATGAAAAATATGGCATTTGAAACTAAGGGGTTCTATTTTTTTTTTTTCAAACATTTTTATGATTTGAACAATCATGTATTTCTTCATTGTTCAATGGCCTCTAGAGTTCAACGAGATATTGTAGACCTCCACTTGGTGCACCCATAGCCATGAAGATCACTCAAAATAAACAAGAAATGAAAAAGATTTGGATTTAATGATGGACATGTTTATTCTAAGTGCACATTCTTGGGTGCATATTGGGTGCATGCTGCATCACTTCATTGCTTGAGCAAAATTTTCATTTTTAATTTTGTTGATCATCATTTTTGGATGCTATTGTGACTCATAGTAATTAATTTAATTAGAACTATTGCAAACCATTTTTTTTGTTGCGAAGTGTCATTTTCATCGGCCATCACTAAAAACATTTTGAAACTATTCAATAGGCCTCATTTTGACAAATTTTACATGAATTTTTCCTTTTAAAAAAAAAAGGATTTGCATGGATTTACATGCGTGTAAGTGTAAATGATTTACACATACATGGTTTTGCATGGCCTAAAATGGATTCACACAAATGTTTTAAGTGGTTTGGGACTTACACTTCATGTAAGTGTAAATCGCATAATGAAATTTATTTTATACCATGTAAAACAGTGTAAGTGTAAAATTAAATGTATTTATATAATTTTACACGGTTTGATAAAAAAATTGTAAATATAAAAATAAATATATTTATATGATTTTACATGGCTATGTAAAACTATATAACAATATAAAAAATGTGATTTTTAGTTGAGGAGGAAAGATTTCATAATGTTTTGGAAGATAAGCCAGCTAAATGGCCCATTGCAAAAAAAAAACCATCAAAATATACACCCACAACTGATTCATATGATTTTGCAAGAAGGTATGGTCATTAAACATATATAATAAAATTATCTATAAAGTAAGGAAAACAACGCTACAACCCTGAGTTTGATCATAAATAGGGTGAGATTCAAATAAATAATAAAATGGCATTCAAGGGTTGGGGGACACCAGTTTTTGTGGTGAACTGAGTTTCACCCTGTCTTTCCTTTTTCTTTAGTGCCTCCACTGTTGCTGCATATATTTTCACTGCTCCTACTTGTAAAAGCTACTATATTTAGTCTTGAACCTTGTGCATTAAATGCTGATTTTCAGCATTTCATTCCCACATTTAATAAATTTTCTTTACTTTATGGATATCCCTGAAAGAAGGGTTTGGGTGAAGGGAGGCCCAAAGACAGGGTGAGTTTACAAATAATTTTAGTATTTACACTTACATGCCCCAAACCATTTACAGGGGGCTGTGTAAGTGTATTTGACAAATATTTACACTAGCCTCGTGTAAGTGTAAAAAAATATATATACATTGCAATAGGATAAATGTAAGTGTAAAAAAATTGGACATGCAAATGTAAATGATTTACACTTACACTAGATTTACATGCCATATATATGGCTATTGGCACTTACATGCACAACACTGGTTTTAACCAATGTTGGGCTTGGTCCTCTAGTTGATAATGGTTAAAATGGTGAAATAGATTCATGTTATTGCAAATTGAACTCAAACCTATAGCTTCAAAGCAAATTTGGAATTAAATTGACTTGACATGAACTCATTAAGTTTCAAGAATCAAATGGACCCATATTTTAAAAATAACCTTTATTGTTTAAAAGACCAAATCTACCATCAACCTTTTTGGGTTTTGGATATTTTTTCATAACATCATAATTCAAATTACATTTACAAATTTGCCAAATGCAAGGTGGAACATTATCATGAACATTGTAATTTGTAATGTATTTCTTAATGTAAAGCTTAGCTCCCCCCCCCACCCCCCCCCTTTTTTCCCAAGTAAAATTTAAAGGGGTTGTATCACTTATGCTCAAAACATAGAAAAATCCAACGTTGTTCAATGTCACAAACCCCTAACTTCCAACAACCAAGATGATGTATGAAACAATAAAATTTTCTATAAAAGAAGAAAAAGGCAATAACAATGTAGGTATTTGGGTATAATATTCCTTTAAAGAATACGACCTTGAATGGGGGTGTGAAATTGTTTGTTTTGTTCCAATTTGGAGGAGTGAATGTGAAAGGAACAACACTTTATTTGTTGTTGAGTTTTGTTTATTTATTTATTATTTTATAAATCTTTTAATTTTAATTTTATGGTTGCAATTTGGAAGAGTGGGAAAATATGGACGAGTCCATTGAAGCCAACTCTAGCCTAGCCAATAACCAAGTTGATGCCACAATCAATTTTTTGGTGGGTTCATCTTTTGTTTTGATGTTCACCTCCAAGTGGGTTATTTTAGGGATGATCACAAAGTAGGTATTTTGAACAATAGAAAGGAATAAATGCCCATCCAAATAGGGCATGATGTTAAGGATAAATTTACTATATGTAGCAAATTCTTTCAATTAATGCAATACAAAAGCAATTACTTAACGGATCTCACCATGAACTTTCACATTAAAGTGTTCAATTGAGGATGAATATTACTTTGAAGCTTAATGTGATGTTCATGAGCAAGACATGTATTTATGACAAGTTTTGCTTTCAACATTTAACAATTTTCATTTCACACAAATCATTCGTCTAAAGTTGAAGGTTGGAACTTGGGATGTTTCATTTAGGTTCTTGGACTTGTGCAATTCAAAAGCTTTTTGAAAAACATTTGCATTACAAACACCATTTTCATTCAATGCATGAACAATTTCATAGTCACCACAAAATTTGAAGATGTCATGTTTTATCAAGCTCTATTTTGTCTTCAAGCTTTTAGTTGGGTGTTGTCCATAATAAGTATATTGTTGTAAAGCTATGTGTTCATGTAACGCTTGCTTTTTTTGCCCATTTTTAGCAAGGGTGAAAACATGTTAATGTGAGCCAACAAAATTACTTTATAAAAAAATTACTTGTCTTTTTATAGTCTTTTTTATTTTTTCATAAAAAACATTTATGGATAATGTTTTTAATGCAACTTGTTGTTAAATATATGCCTATAGTTGCTTTAATACATCACATGTTGTGTTCTCATCATTGTTGAATATATGTGATTTTTTAAATGGTGAAAATCTATTTTTTATTTTTAAAAATGATTAGAATTTTAAATCATATCAAAATATGCTAACTATTTTAAGCATTAGTTTTTTGAATCAAAAATTGCAACTTTGTTATATATGTAATGTACATTACACCTCATTTACATGTGGCAAAAAGATTTTCGAATTTTAATATTTTGAAACATACTTTGAATTTCTAAAACTTTCAAATTCCACAACTTTTAAACTGTGAATGTTTTCTAAATGTGAATAGTAGGTTATTATCATCTCCAAAAAAAAAATTCATAAAAGTTTTTTTTGAAAAAGTTTTTAACTTATTTTTTCATAAAATTGATTGCTTTCCACATAACTATTATTCAAGTTCAAAAATCTTGTACTTAAATTAAATGAATTTTTATTTTAAAATTTTCAATGTTCATGTTAGTCATTTAACACAATTTGAAATGATTATCATAACTTTAAAATGTTAAAATAATTTTTAAAATATAGCTTATAATTTCTAATTTTTTAAACAATCTTTTTAGTTATTATTAGCTTGTTTTGACCTAGATAATTGGAGTTTGAGAAATGCATTAGAAGAAAAATGTTAATTGCAATTGCAATTTATGATTATAAATAAGTTGCAATGAACATCAACAAGTAAAAATTTATTAATTAC
>Ga0116231_10009946_pt1 | contig 15640 bp, 13 predicted proteins | sample S1TSphgellanicum_2_FD_89695 | JGI IMG/M metagenome (GOLD analysis project Ga0116231, IMG submission 89695) | Host-associated microbial communities from peat moss isolated from Minnesota, USA - S1T2_Fd - Sphagnum magellanicum MG | ecosystem: Host-associated > Plants > Peat moss > Unclassified...
CACTTCCTCACATTGCACAACAATCTTTCTTTTTGCATCCTTACATTGCACAACAACCTTTCTTTTCACTTCCTAATGTTTTATATACCACATGCTTTAGAAGTGTATATGTTTATATCGACTAAGCTTGGTCTTTTATGGCAGGTTGGGAAATGTGTTGAAATTGGCATTCTAGCTTTTCTATTTATATTGTTCTTCTCACAGGTAAAGTGTTAATGATTGTTTAGTTGATCATTTTGGAACTTGCTGTTTCGGATAGTATGATTCAATGGTGTTGTCTGAAGACTATTTTTGAGCCTTGCAATTTCTGACAAATGTTTTTCAATTGGTCGAGGGATTTCAAGCCATTCAACTTGTTGAGTTTGTTAGGGACTGTAGCAGCTTAACAAGTGAGAACCATGACCAAGTTGGCTTTGGTGGCATAATTTTGGGTTGGAGGAGGAGGGACTTTTCATGGGTGTGTCACATATCTTAGGCTAATGATGATCCCCAAGGGAATCTATTTTGGGTTGTGAGGAGATTTGTGGGAGCTAATGATCCCCAAAAAAATCTGTTTTGAAGACTCAAGCAACAACACAACAAGTCTTTCGACATGGTTAGTATCCTTGAAACATATTGTCTGTCTACTCATCCATGTCAGTAATGTCTAGATGCCTCAGAAACATGGACTATATTCTAATTACAATTTTTTTAATAGTTGGCAATAATCATCTATGTCTAGAGAAATATCTAGATTTTAGGGCCTAGTGTGAAAGAAAATGAGAAGGTACTATGAATTGTTGATGGCATGGAGACAATATCATGAGGGCTTCATTCAATGTGCAGGTCTTCCAGAGATTGTTGTGTTTACTCCTTCTTGCAAGCACTTAAGCTGTCTCACCAGGTACATTCTGAGATGTGAAGTTCATTTGCTTGTCATTCCATAAAATCTTAGAAGGCTTGCCCTACTTCCATACTATGCAATTAGTCACTCAGTGGGGATGAAGACTGTTTCAGTTTCTGGTGACCAAATCACAATTGGTAGTTTGCAATTTGAAAAAGATTGATGGAAAGGGTTTGTGAATTACAAGTTTCGTGGGGAGTAGACAGTGGATGCTTTGGTGGAATGGGCGGCAACATCCTTTCTCAAGTTGCCTCGCATCTTGTACTATGGTGTTAAAGGCTTGGTAACCTACAATACCCATTATCTGAGTAATAGTTTTGTGGTTGAAGTTCTGCAAGGTTGCCTTTGTTGCCTTTGTCTTGAATTTGCTACAGCCCACTTTATACTTGTGTGAAGTTTTGATTAGTTAGGTTTTCGGATCCTTAGTTCAGAGAATGCACACAACAATTGATTGCAGAGTGCTTCTAGAAGGGGATCATGGCCTTGCCATGGTGAACCCAAATCATGAATCCAAGCTGATTACCTAATCATTTGTTGGGTGAAATACATGCAGATGATAGATGTCATCTAGAAAACAGGTCCTCACAAGGTGCAATGCTTAATTTCAATCCATTTTGGTTTACCTACTTTTCCACATTGAGCTCAATTTATAGTACCACTAATGCATGAAAGGTTGCAAGGGTTGAGGGAACAAGGAGAATTAATAAAGAAGGAAAATGAAGATAATAGGAAGCTAGAACTTGCTTACATCAGTAATGACAATTTCTTTTGTGAGCAGGTGAAGGTGATAGTATTTTCTAACACAGGTGGAAAGGCAACACCATACATTCAAAAAGCTGCCAAGTAGTACTGGGATTATGCAGTCTTTACTATGGTGTTTTGGCAGGAGTAGAACAACACATTTTGGGAGACCAGGTTGTTTGTCTGCATTAGCACATTCTGTTTTCCTTTTCTTTATTGTACACTGCAAAACTTAACTAATTTCTAGAACTCTTAGGAATCTTCTCCTCTTGTTTCTTCATAACGTTCTACATCACCTTCAGCATGTGCAGTTACACACTTACTTGGTATGCATAGAAAAAGTAATAAACATATGGTGATGACTGGGTTGTTGTGGACAGAATTGGAGTGAAGTCAACACTTGTTGTAGTGTTTATGAAGGACCCTGGCCTGGAACCTATCATTTATCACGGCATGAATTCCCTACCTTCTCTTCCACTTCTGATACTATGTTCTTCCTTCAAGAAAAACAACAATAGCCTTAGATGCTCTACTCAATAATCTCAAGGTCAACATTCATTATCTCCTTTGTATTGTGTGACTACTTCTTTTTGTGGTCTTGTGATCCGAAATTATGACAGTTTAAGAAGTCGCCACAATTTTTGCATGAGAATTATGCTCATGGTCTATGAATGTATTCTAGGGGGCTGCACATAGGTCACATGAACAGCTCAGTATTTCATCAAGCGATGGAAAAGCACAAAACTTTTGGTAATACATTGATGCACATATGATGCTGAGAATAGTTCTATGAAGAGATTATTTTATTTCTGTTGTCATGGAATCCAAAAGGTGTGTGATGACAGACAAATAGTGAACAAGAATGAAGTAGTATGTGGCCAATAGAACAAGAAAGATTTGGGTAAGCTCAGTTTCTTAATAGAGGGAGGGTGGAATGAGGTGCAGAGTTGCCACAATGAGGTGCAAATATGATGCTACATCAAATCATCATTCAATAAATACAATGCAAATATGATGCTACATCAATTATCATTGAAACAATACCAAAATTAAATCCATACAATATAAATTGTTTCAATGCCTATTTTACACAAACAAAGCATTAAACTTAGACATCTTGTAAAAGTATTGTGAAAGCATTCAAATAGCACTAATACAAAGGGGTCCCCACTTTGTGATGTATTCATATAATATAACTTTTAATTCTACATTGGAAAATAAACAATCATAAATGAGTTGTTTTTGTCATTGATGGATGATAATATTACATATTATGTGAACATATGTGAACTAGTAAATTTGTAAATTCATTAGTTCACAAATTTTTTCATCCATAGGACATTCATGACAAAGGATAGAATGATGTGGACTTCTAGTTGTCACTTGTATGATTATAAAATAACTATTGTTGAAAATGACATGGATAATTTAATGACATGACTTTTCAATGCAACTATCAAATGATTATATTTTGAACAATATGGGGTGAAAGCATAATTAAATATACACAAAAAGTAATTCGAGAAGTTGCAATCATTGTTTTCACATAAATGGAAGAAATTAAGGTCGAAACCTTTTCAATAAATTATCATATATAATTTAATGTGTAATGATTACCTACCTAAAAATGATGAACCAAAGGAAGTTGGACATTTGGTGTAACAACAAAAATGAAGAACTTTCATATTGTGATTTGGGTTATATTTAAACTTGTGTACTTTTTGCAATGAATACTAATTTGCATTTAACATATTACATCTATTTAGTGCTTGTCATTGCAGCCAAGCTTTCATTCATAGAACATGACTCTTCATCTTGTTGTAGTGGTTTCCTTCCTCCACACAATTTCTTGGAATAAATTTCAATTGTGTGTTTTCAATTTGGAAATCAAGTTTTGAATTTATGAAATGCAAACATTGATAAACATTTTGACTCTTTTTTTTTCAAAAAAACAACTCCTACCATGACTCATATATTTACATTTAAAATAATAACTTTGGTCTTTGCTTGGGAATATATTAACAATAATTAAACCCATGTTTTGGGTGATACCGCTAGGAACATCATACCCCAAAATTTTGAGAGCCACCCAACTTTAGAACAACATAGGACTCACTTAAAGAAAAAAAATTATTCCAAATTTTACATTAATATATTACCCAAGTCATGAAAATTTGAAACTTCAATTGAATTTTTTTTTAAATAATTTTAATATTCCAAGTGAGTGGTCAAGGAAATGTTGTTAAGAAAATAACACTTAGGGTTCCTTTGTTCAAGAACACAAAAGGAATATGTTTTTTCACATTTTTTTGTGGTTTTAATTTTTAGGAGGGCTTCAAATAGTTCATTTTTTTGTTTGTATAATAAATATTTGATGGAGATTACCACAATTTTTTGAGCAATTTTTGAAGGTTAGGACTAGGAGGTCTTGAAGGGCCATTGCATTTATATTTACAAATTTGTAGTAATAATATATTTATTTTTCAATCAACAGTTTGAACCATACCTTATGATTATAGTTGATAAATCATTTTTTTTTAACAATGATCAACTTGACACTTCATGATAAAAGGTCAAAAATCTTGGTAACCTATGTAGGTGTTTACAATTTTTCATAGTGTATATATGGATGGGAAACACAAATCCCTTGTAGTGCAGTCAATAATAAAAATCATAATTTTTAAAAATAATTTTTAAAAATTAAATTAAATTAGATCCACCTTTCCCTGAATTTTGGGGAAGTGACTCCTAACGGTACCACCTTGGGGAGGTGGTTCCTAATGGTATCACCCAAGGATAGGTTTGCCCAATCTCATCAATATACACACATACTATACAAAGACATTTTGTCTCTGTTGTTGTCTTCCTCTTGCTGCAACCCAACTGGGCATGAGTAATAGTCATGGTGAGTATAGTCAGATTTGAAAAAGTTGATCAGATTAATGTAAAATTGTTCATGTGGCTGTACATGATCATTTGGTGTTTTCCTTGAAAGCTCAAGAAAATATATGATGAAATCTGCTAAATCACCTGCTACCATGAAATGTTTCAACTTAAATTAGAAACAGGCAGAACAGGTTATGATGCAGGTGGCATAGGAAACAGATTTCAGTTTGCAAATTGTGAATGCAGTTAGCACAATAGTTTCCTAGATTCAATTGAAGCTATGCTTCATAGCTTCATGTATGGTCAAATGTCCACAATGAACAGTTTGAATACAGGACTACCTATGCATACTGGAGTGATCATGCACCTTAGATGCTTATGGCATTAAACTTGTCAACATCTACCCCTCCGTGGCTTCCAACACTGATGCATTGATACCGACAATAAACAGTGCCTAGGGGGACACCCCATGTGGTACCAAGTAAACCACTTCTTTGGATGTGCACAAATATGTCAAATCCACAAACAACCTGGTCAATCTTTTTGAACAATCTTTACACAACTGTGATCACTGTTATAAATGGCCCCAAAATATTATACCACCTCCAATTAGTCAAGTCCCCTCTCTATTTACACCCAAATGGGACACACCCTCAACACTGATGTGGCCTGAAATCTCTTGTCCAGGCATGAGGGAAATGAATAACTACCAAATGATCCTGGAACAGAAAAAGACAATCACATGTAAAGATACACTGGACTGTCAGCACCTACAACATCTTCCCAAGTTGACTCCTTTTTGCTTCCAGGATCTGGGCCTCAACTTCAGGACGCAAAATCTGCTTACTGTATGCTTGAAGCTTGGCTACTGCATCTTGAAAACTTTCACACAAGAAGTATTTTTTCTGGAAACCATCTTTGTAGCTCATTTTTGGTAGCTTTGCAAATGGATCAAGCTCCATAAACTCAGGCATGAGGCCATCAGTGCCTGTTCTCATGTGCTTGAGCTCTCCAAAGCTTGAAAGCAGTCCAGCACCAAAGGCCTTGACTCCATCCTCCTCCTGCACTGTTCCAAATTCCACTGTGTACCAATAGAGCTTTGTCAGATGCCATATCTCCTTCTCAGAAACTCCAAGGGAGGCAGTGCCAATTATATAGGCAAGGTCGGCAAAGGTGGGATCTGCAAGCATGGGGATGTGACCCAGTATTTCATGGCAGATGTCTGGTTCAGGAGTGTACATAGGGTTGCTTCCATGACGGATATATTGTGTGGAATGGAAAGTGCGGAAGGCTAGCCCATTCAAGAAACTGCGAGGGTGTAACAAGCCTGCAACAGGCCTTACAGACCATCCAGTGGTGCGCTGCAACACCTGCAACACAAGAATGAATCCATCCCAAAGCATCCTTTTTCCAGTTGTTAAAAACCTCTTGCATACAGCATATTCTCGCATACACATGTGGGAAATTCAGCACATGGCATTCACCATCAACATTTGCAAATGTAATGTAACTCTGTCACTACAAGTCAAGTCACAAACAACTCACCCAACTCAATCAAATGTACAAGACCTATGACAAAGGTTAATATAGATGAACCCTGAAGTTTGAACCTTAATTTAGCACAACCTATTAGTCTTTATCTAACTAACATAATCACTACACCATTACTACCTCAGAAACTTTTTAAACAGGTTATGGAGTGTACCTCTGAAAGCTCTTGCAACTGAGGGATTCGATCTGGGGTGAAGTTGAAATGAGGGTAAGAATTGAGATACTCCTTGCAGGCATGGGTAGGATAAAGATCAGACAGAGCCTTGAGAACATGCCCCCACACTTGTGTCTCTTCTGCTGAATACTCCACATTTGGAATGGGTTCACCCCTGCCATTCATATTTACTTTAGAACAGCATACAACTTCTCACCCTTGAAAAAACCCCAAATTGTTTTTCTAAGGTAATAGCAGCAACTGCCATGAAAAAGGTTTGAAGTGTTTCAAAGTAGCTCATAGTTTCTTTAGAACAGCCTTTTTTATCATTGGTGAAATTTCGCCAAAAAGTGAAATTAAAAATAAAAATTCGAAAATGTTTTTTTGAAGGTTTTCAATCACCAGAAGTGAGAATAAAATAAAATGAAAATCACTATCTCCCTATATTTGCTTTCCAGTGTGGAGCCAAATGTATAGAAGGATAATTAAAGATTTATACTTCATATTTGGTTTATAGCCAGATTTGGCTAAATCTTCCTAAGGACAACTGGCAGTTTTGCATTAGAACTAAACAGTTGTACTTGACTCCAAGGACTATCATGTCCACAATTGAGTTGACTTTGAGAACATGAAAGAAAAAATATCAATGGTAAAATTCCCATAGTGTTATGATGATGGATACTAGTGATTACAAGTGAATGAGAAAGCATTTGAAGAATTCACCCTAACCAAGCAACTATTGTGTGCTATAATCAGATACGAGAAGCATGGTATGGATGCTCACATAGTATGACTCTTAGCAAGGTCTGCAATATGACTCCTCCGTCTTTTGTATTCTGTATCCTTGTAACCCTACAGTCAAAAGAGGTCATATAAGTTGATTGATTGCTTGACATGCAGGTGATGACAAAATTACTCAACAAAACTAGTTCCACGATGAAGGAAATTCCAGATGAAAAAATCTTACAGGGTGGTCTTCAGCCAAATTGGCGCCAAACCCCAGAATATGTTCTCCATTTGATATATCATGTATGGACCTTGGAATTGGAGGAAGTGGTGCAGTTGCCTCTGTATGCTGCTCTGCCATAGTTGCTGCAACATGGAGATCAAATCAACCTCCCATGTCAAAAACTTGTTCTTCCTCTTCATGTCAAATGATTAGCACATGGATCCCTTAGACTAGAAGCAAAACTTCACCTCAAACTCTGTGTTTCATAAATTTTGGGTTGAAGCTAAATCTGGTTGCAATCCAAAACCACATCCTAATGAGATAACAAATCCATTGCAAGCTGTATAGACAGACACCATATACCCCACTGGAAGTTCACTATTCACTCTGGCAATAGATAACTTATGCATACTATGTCTCCTGATGACTGCATCTAGTGTCTCTGGGCATCTCAAAGTCAAAAGTGCACAGTAAATTTGGACTAAATTTCCCTTGGGTTTTGCGCAACATGGCACTCAAAATTTGATGATCAGAAGCTTTGCATCCAAGAGAAACTAGACTCAAATTCAGCATCATGTAAGCTTTCATGCAAGTGCAAGAACCTGAAGAAAGACAGGCTCAAATAGGCTGAGAGACATAATGAAACAAAATCTCAAGGAAATTAAAATTTGTAAGAAAACATCAAGCATCAGAGCATGCGATACGGGTACTGATTACTCACCCCTTGGTACTGGCGATCTCCATACCCTGCTTTTGAAATTAGTCCCATCATACCTCTGCATAGGAGCCTTGAAGCTTGCTACATCGAGGAATAAACTGTGTTGTGAACCTCTTCCCCTACGTAATCCATTAACCTTACAATCCGATGGACCTGATGAGTTAGCGTGGATTCTCGAAGCGAAATTACACGAGTTAATTATGCTGGGAACATGTTTCTGAACTTCGCTTATAGTCCCTGAATGAAACTGACAACACACCAAATCCATACCCACTTCGTCAAGGTGTTCAAACTCAAGAATATAAATTCAAGTGCGTCAAGATTCGTCCGCGTCGTTGATTGTGTCCTTGACGACAAGAGCAAATTATATACGATCCTACAGAAATATTTTTGCACCGCCAACTTTCAGACTATTGGGATCATGAATCTATCTCGAGAAGTTAAACAGCTTTCTTCAGGTTGTAAATAACGCTTTCCCTCTCTGTCCAGCAACTTTGATCTAGATCTCTCCCCTGAATATCGAACTGACTACACAATCTTGAATTTTGAACTTGAACAACAAAACCAAAAGCTAAAAACAAAAACTGCAGCTCACGGGTTGTGTCTTGATCTAGAATTAGAATTGTGCATACGGACTTGCAGAGATCAACGAAGCCGGAACACGATCAAGAGAAAGGAATTATTGATGGGAAATTATGAACAGGGAAACTGAATACATAGGACTGATGAACAAGGCAAGTGGTTCTTGTAGTGGTGGCGGTTTGTGCATGTTTGTGGTTGCTCAAGGTGACACAGCAGCTTGTTGCCAACAGAGCAGGAGGCAGCAGGTGGGCACCACGCAAGCGCTCGGATTGAATTGAATTGAATCCTCATGTACGTTTCTTCGTCTAGTTGCCCGTGAACGAGCTCCTCATGGATTCTTGGCTCCCTTAGATTGCGGGGGGCCGCTGAAATTAAATTAGTAAGCTGTCCAGAGACTCGTGGCTTTTTTAGATTTAATAATTTTTTTAGAGTACTAACTTACATATGATGCTTCACTCTCCAGGTGCGAATTCTAGAGTAAAGGGTCCACCTGCTGCTGCTGCATTACACTGCCCGCACAGCAGAGCGCAGACATCATCCTGGAAGCCACTACCTAAAAGGCAGTTTATTTACGTCACTTTTCTGTAGGAATTGATTCGGCACTTGCCGTGGTGCTTGTGACTTCTTCGATTTCTTGCCGCTGAATCTTTGCCTGCTGCTCCTTCTTCTTCTCCTGTATTTCTGCTGAAGTTACTCCGGCTTCATCCTAGACTACTTCTATAGCTCCGCTCCACGTCATCTAACGAACCCTTGGTTTTGGTGCCCCTTCTTTAGGGTTTTGTTTTCCCATGTGGGACAGACACTCATCTGCTGGTTCCACTTTTGGTTTTGCCATGTTCCTTTTGTGATGTGAATGAACGATGGGGAGAACAAGAGTGATGTGACTTGATGGTTAGGAACACTGATTATGCCCTGAAACAGGCCGCCATCGTGGAATCAGCCAAAGTTTTGTGTGAAGTGCAAATGCCAAGAATAAAAATTAAAATGAAATATTTTATTTCATATTCCTATATTGGGAAAACACTACCAAATTTCAGAAATTTTTTGAAGGTTTTTTTTTGCCATATTTCCACTTGGATTTTATAGGGGAGTATCTTTCTTACCAGTTTTTGACATTTTGGACAGTGTAAAACATGTTGACATTTAATGCTAGATCTGTTTAGAGATGCTTGAATATTATGCAAAATCAGAAATTTGAAAAAAGAAAAATAAAAATCACTAGATAGAACCTATTATCACATAATGGAACAATTTCTCACCCTTCTAGGTTCCTAGCAATTCTATTGCACCCTCTCACAAACTTACAAAATTTCATAGGTTTGTACAAATTTTATGTAAAATTCAATTTTTATAAGTTTGTACAAAAACCATACGAATTTCGTGTTATAGTTAATATGAATGATATTTGTACATATTTGATATTTTAAATATTCAAATAGATGAAACTTTATTTTTGAACAACATACTTACATAATTATTTATATTTAATATACAAAAATTACATAATTTTATTCAAAATTATATCATCAAAATTGCACAAATTTAGTTAAAATACAAATTATGCATACTTCACATCAAGATATCATAAGTGAAAAAGACACATCATTTATACAAAAATAATATATCTATTTTTCATTTCAATTTTATCATTTGAAGCCCACAAATTTTGCACAAACATACTGTTTAAAAATTTTCACACAAATTCTATTGAAATTTTGCAATATTGTAAGTTTGTGATGCCATTCTATCATATTTGAAAAATATCCTTGTGTATGAAGATGGGTCACACAATGCATTCATTCCAAGTGACCATAGTTTTCATACGTTTCCAAAATCATGAGGTTTGGTACCTAAGAAGAGGAATTTGTGTCCTAGGAATGAGGGCCCAACACAAGCCAAGAGCCCATAGCCCAACATGAATTCCCAGAACAGTCCCCTCTCCAGGTCCTCATCTGGCATTAAAAACCAGTAGAATTCTCCTTAATAAATGGTAGGCTGTGATTCATTTGAGAGAAGTGGGCAACCTTATGCACACCACTCGTCACAAAAAGTGAGGTACCTTCCGCACAAAGTGCCAGCCTCTATTGACACAGTGAGGGTCAGGTGACCTCCAACATACACAGCAACAGTGAACCAGCACCCACCAGTGCACCATCCACCGGATGCCCATTATTACTCAGGTATGGATGAACCTCAACTGAGTTAATATTTGGTTTCACCTTGGTAGCTAATTCTGAAGGAAATAGGTCTCATACATAGGTAAGTAGGAAGGAAAATAGGTAACTACTTGGTAAGTAGATGGTTTATACATATGTAAGGATTAATTTTCCTTCCTACCTACTAACAAACTGCCTGTGGGTTGTTAGTAGGTAGGTAGTAAAAAAAAGCAACTGAGCTAACCACCATGGTTGGCAACCATAAGGAACTGGAACACAACAGAAAGCTGTTTCCAGACCATTTATCATCCATCCTTCATGGTGCACTGGTGGGTGCTGATTCACTGTGGCCCACATACACCACAAAAATCCTACCTACTCATTATGTGGTAGGTAAAGCGTGAGGGCAAGGACTTTACCAGAATATAGCCCACATAGGGTCCAAGCAGCCTTCACAATTTTCAGAAAGCCCACAGATGCACACTCTAATGAAACTATAAAGCCCGCGTAGCATTCAAATAAAATTTTTCACCCTGTAGCTGTAACGAGGCGTCTGAGTACACCAAACAAATATAGCTAGATCTTTACCTGTAAATGAAGCCATTTCATCATAAGGTTTCCAGTGTGTGCCAGAGGACATTACCCAAAGGCACATTCCTTAGGCTAATGACCCACAGATAGATTCAAATGGAGGATAATTCAGGTTGTACTGAAGTAGGAAATGACAGAATCAACCTTGGTGGCCGATTCTGCCACCAAAGAAGGCCTCAAAACCTGCCCAATCAGCAGTGTGAACCTTTACTCCAGGTGAAGGTGTACGGGGAGGCACTTCATGAAAAAGCTTCACCGTGGGAGGTGAAAAGCGTGAGCAATTCACCAATCACATAGTGGCCTCTTCTAGGGAAAATGCCTCCCTTTGAGTGAAGATGAGCTTGGAATCTTCCAAATAATAAGGGGTTATTCATGGGTTTAGGTCAAGTGAAGTAATAAAAGAAGATAAGAGAAAAAGATGTAACATCAAGTTTTTTTCTAGAATGGCGGAATGTTATTCGGAATTCCCAATACGCGAAGGATGTAATTGTCCACCTGCAGGATTTATTTTTTAAATGGATTTCCATTTCTCCGCCTTTGAAACTACATCATATAACATAACCTCCAAAAACACACTACAAAAGTCCCAACAAGTCTTTACATAGGCCTAAGCATACATCCAGTAATTGTAAAATTGGATAAATTGTGGCCAGTGTTGGGTGGTTTAGAGGTGGCACCAAATAATCAGTGGTTATCAGGGTGGTTCTTTAAGATGTATGTTTGTGGTACTCAAAAATCAAATAAGCAATTCTGATATACAACTATGGTTCTCAAAAAATTCTAAGAACTGATTCTGATATATAATCACAATTCTGATCAAAATCCATGCACTGGTCAAATAACCTCCTATAAAACTGCTGGTTATTTCATGAAAACCTCTTAAATTTTCAGACAACCAGAAACGGAGGCTGTTTGATTTCTAAATTTTAAAGAAACTGGAACCAGAGGTTTCTAACTATAAAACCAATTACCCACCCAACACTGATTATAACTTGTGACATCCATTGTAGCCAAATTTACCTTGGACATGATCAAATACTAAGACCTCAATAGGCATTTACATCATAAGGCACAATGTGTGATGGTGTTCGTGTTTGCAAGACATGGCTACTAACCTTAGACCTTTTGACACATGGCATGGCATGTTGTGGACAACTTCTTTAATGACGTAGTTAGAAGGTCTTATGTAATTGAAAATTTATGATCAACCTCCAAAGCAACAAGGTGTGGTGCATATGATGACCTTGCTATATAGCTAAATATATCAATAATAAAGTTTACATCAAATCAATTATCTAGTGTTCAACCAAATTGAAATATGGAATGGTATGGTTTGTTAAGTCATCTCATAGGAAATCTTTATCAAGGTATTGACAACCAAACTTCAACTTCATTCATTCACACGTTGATTTGACATTTCTAGAAAGGCATTGTGAAGGATTTATGATGGATTGTTGAACACACAATTCAAGTAATTTCCTATGGATATCATCTGACTAAAAATGTTTTGGTTGGTTTCATTCACGTTGGTTACAAGTATCATTTTCTACTAACTTTTGGAATTATCTTTAGATTTCCCAAGACAATCCCAAAGGATATAACAATAATGGGGTGTAACCAAAAAAAAGAGGGAAGATTAAAAGAACAAGCCCAATGGCATATAAAAGCATTGAACAGAGTTAAATTTTTTGGAATCCTACAACTAATCCCATTACTTGATTTGTGATACCATAGTCAAGGAGATATATTACTGATGTCTACTTATTCTGACAGAATCCATTTCTGTAGACTCAGCTTTGAAATTCTGCTACAATTGTGTGTATCTTCATCACACCTTTCCTTATTGGCACTATACTATTGATTACCAAACAACAATTCATACCATTAAAAATCCAAAATCTATTTGAGGTATGGCTTTGAGGTCAAAACTTTCAAGGTTCACTTAGTCCATATGAACTACTAACCACTTTCCCATTAAATGCAACAATGCAATTTAACACCAAATTTCTCATCTGAAAACCTAAACCTTGCAAACCCTTAGATTCAAATATTCTGAACGTGATTTTGAACAATAAATGCCAAGTTCATTTAAAACCATTCAAGAAAATAAACTCTGATGCAAGAATGTACTATAAATTTTTCTTTTCAAGCTTTCCCCACTCTTGACCTTGTTTCTCTCATTATGTGATGCGCTCTCAAGTTCCTAGTTAGACCCAAGATGAGTCTAAGTTACTCAAACAGCGGAATTGTGGAGAACTCGGAGCACGCTCCCAACTCTCAGCACTAGAAGGGGTAGGGGGCGTGCTAAAGTTCCGAGATGGGACTAAGAAGAGTGACAAGCTTTAGTTGCTTACTCAAACCTACATCAAACCAACCAACAAGTTGGTTAATTCACTTTCCGAAGCACCTTTAGTGCTAGGACAAGCCACATGCAACTATGGATTCACAAGACTCACCATGACCTGGACTCAGGGGAAGCCACCACCTTCCCCCATATAGTATTCTCTGCGTTTTTCTGCGGCACCTACATCCAAATGACTTTTTGTCCCAGGACTCCCAAGGAGGAGTCTCGAAACTATCCCAGTTTGGACTCCTGGGACTTTGCAAAATCATAACTCTTTGCTTAAACCTCCAATTGGGATGAGGTCCGAAGCAAACTTGTAGCTCTCCTCGAGAGCTTTCCAATGGTGTATCCCACTCCACCTGCACGCACCGGGGTCGAGTTGATTCCCAACTTTTAATGGTTAGGAGTCAAATTGCTAATTTGACTCTCGGCCCTTCTTTTTGCCATAACATGTGCTGCATATGTTCAAATGGCCCATGTGAGCCCATTTTCGACGTCTACACTTTGATAACTTTCGAATGATGAAAAAAACACCCCAATGCAAGGTGTTTTGACCTCTACAATCGAACTCTGAAGTTTCGGGAGTCCCGAAAGACTCCCAAGTCCCCATTTCGGGAGTGTGAGTTTCATCCTCACACTCTCTCAAAGTAGGGTTGCGACATTCTACCTAACCTAAGCACGCCCCTTTGAGGTTTCTGGCACCCACTTTGGTAGTTGTTCTATAACATACATTCAAGGTGCTTCAACAAAAAGTTCCCCCTTCCCAGATGCATCTTGACTTTTATATGCCACTCAATTCTACAGCTCAAACCCCTTCTTTCTTCATCATCCCTCAGCATCAACCCCTCATATCTATCCTTACTTCGAACTACACCACTACTTTGTTAAGTGATTGGCGCAGCGGTCATCAACAACCAGCCCAGTAGTTTGAACAAGAATAAAAAAATACCAAAAAAAAATGTTACCTTGTTCTTCCATTCTCCCTTTTATCTTACCTTCCACCGTTAATTATGCAAACCTTTCTTCAATGCAGTCATTCCCTCCACCATCCATTGCTCGACACAACTCCTATTTTCCATAACACACAAACAAACAAAGTTGCCTATCCATGCATTCCTTGCAATAGCAATGGACATATTCATGCCACATGCATGCAAAAAGTTGATAGCTAAATAAAACAAAAACAAAACCTTAAAACATGTTGTGTTCACACTATTAGGGTGACCTATTGTTCGGTCATAGGGGGACTTACACAAAGTTCTTAAATTTGTCCTCACTTGTGGCAAACAATACAATGTTTTCACTACAAATGAAATTGTTGGGCCAATTAAGTTTGAATGCAAAGTAAGGATATACATAGTTGCAAAGCACGATTACAAATGATTAGATTGATGGTTTTGGTAGATGATTTTCTATTTTGAGTGTTGTCAATATTATTAGTTTTCTTGCTATCAAAATACAATGCTTCATAGGCAATATAACATATAGAACTATGAGACATGTCATGTGCTCAAACCACATTGCCCTCTATAAAGCTTTGTGAAAATAGCTTCTAACACGAAGGGCGTCCATATCCTTCAAATGATGCAAGGAATTCAATGTAAATGTAGATTTTTTGGTTATATGTGACCATAGTATTGTTCCCTTTGAATAAGATACTACTATTATTTTTTATTGTAAATCCATTGATTCTTTTCACCATATTTTTGGAAATTGATAACTAGCTTGTGGTGTGAAGCATTATTAAATTTTGATGGTATTTGTTATGTAATTTGCGATACCATAGTCACCATGGTAAAACAATGGAAAACATTTTCTGCATATACAACATAAATACAAGTATATTATCTATAATATAATAATACCTTTTGAGTCCTTACTTGACACTGGTGTATTTCCAAGAACTAGTAAGGTTTCACAACGTGAATAATAATGTCTTAAAACCCCTATGTGAGTATAAATTGGGAGTACTTGTTTTGGTCAAACAATCTGTGATGAAAATTGAGATGCTATTAGGAATGTCTTAGGGAACACATTGGGAACTTGGGAATCTAATGCGAACATAATGAGCAAAATACCAAAATC
>Ga0116231_10009947_pt1 | contig 15637 bp, 10 predicted proteins | sample S1TSphgellanicum_2_FD_89695 | JGI IMG/M metagenome (GOLD analysis project Ga0116231, IMG submission 89695) | Host-associated microbial communities from peat moss isolated from Minnesota, USA - S1T2_Fd - Sphagnum magellanicum MG | ecosystem: Host-associated > Plants > Peat moss > Unclassified...
AAAGGCGGAGGCGCGCCCCGCGTAAAGCAAGGAATTTTTGTTCTCTGCCCCGGTGGCAAAATCGCGGCTCGGGTCCTACCGGACTGTAGCCCGGGACAAAAAGTCCTTTCCCAGCTTCCTGCCTTGTGGGTAGGGCTAGGGTAGGGGTATTCGTCGCAGCACAGCGCCCCTTTTCGAGAGAAAATAAGGCTTTCCCTTACCAGTTTCGCTGCGCGAACCGCTGCTCCCTCGCGCTTACCCTCCCCAAAATGGGGAGTCGACCCGCGCAGTTACCTTATTCTTCAGAAAGAAGGGAATCTTACGCTTTCTGGAGTTGAGCAGAACTATTCGGCGCCCGGTAGTAGGCCCGCAGCAGGCCAGCGCACCAGCCCACATAATAGCCCACCACCCCGCCTGAAAATACGCTTGTCACCAGGAGCAGGGTTTTGGCCTGGTCCGGCAGCACGGCGATCGCCACGGCCAGGGCATAACGCACAACAAAGATCAGGGGAACGCGAATGGCCGCTACCCATGATGGCCCCAGTTGCAGCCGGCTGCTGGCGCGGTCGATCGCCAAAGGATGCGGTGCACTAAAATATCCAGCCGGCACAAAAGCGGTCGCCATCAGCGCCCAGCCAAGCGCGTTATCCACCGAGCGGAAGGATACGCCGAGTATACCGGCCAGGATGAAGATGGCCGGCACTATGAACAATGTGCGGAGTGTCATCCATCGGGTGCGCAGGCTGCGTGCCGCGCGCAGGCACACCGCCACGGCGATCACCCATACAAAGGGGGGCGTGTGCCGAATGACCTCGATCGGAAAATTCATCAGCCTGGCCGCTCCGTCTTCCGCCGATCCATGGCGCCACGATCGGGCGTGTTTGCCCTGTTATCTTTCCTCGAGCGCCACGTAATCGCGCTGCGGATAACCAGTATAGACCTGCCGCGGCCGGCCGATGCGCTGAGAAGGGTCCTCCATCATTTCCTTCCATTGGCTCACCCAGCCGACGGTGCGGGCGACGGCGAACAATACGGTGAACATGCTGGTGGGGATGCCCATCGCCTTCAAAATAATACCGGAATAGAAATCTACATTCGGGTAGAGTTTCTTGCTGATGAAATACTCATCGTGCAGCGCAATGCGCTCGAGCTCCAGGGCGAGGTCGAGGAGCGGATCGTCTTTTATGCCGAGTTCGTCGAGCACCTCGTGGCAGGTGCGCTCCATGATCTTTGCCCGCGGGTCGTAGTTTTTATAGACCCGATGCCCAAAACCCATCAGTCGGACATGGCTGTTCTTGTCCTTCACCTTCTCGATGAAGCCTGGGATGGCTGCCTTGGTGCCGATTTCCGCCAGCATCTTCAGCACCGCCTCGTTAGCGCCCCCATGCGCGGGGCCCCAGAGGCTCGCGATGCCGGCGGCAATGCAGGCGAAGGGGTTCGCACCCGTGGAACCGGCCAGGCGCACCGTGCTGGTGGAGGCATTCTGCTCGTGATCGGCGTGCAGGATCAGGATGCGGTCCATCGCACGAGCCAGCACCGGATTCACGTGGTACGGCTCGGCCGGGACGGCGTTCATCATATAGAGAAAATTCTCCGCGTAGCCGAGATCGTTGCGCGGATACATGAAAGGCTGGCCGAGCGAGTATTTGTAGGCCCAGGCGGCGATGGTGGGCACTTTGGCGATCAGGCGGAAGGCGCTGATGCGCCGGTGATCGGGGTTATTGACGTCCAGACTATCGTGATAAAAGGCGGAAAGCGCACCTACCACGCCGCAGATCACTGCCATCGGGTGGGCGTCGCGCCTGAAACCGTTGTAGAATTGGCGGAGTTGTTCGTGGACCATGGTGTGCAGCAGCACGCCGCGTTCGAATTCGGCGAGTTGCGCCTTGTCCGGCAGTTCGCCGTTGAGCAGCAGATGGGCCACTTCGATAAAGGTAGATTTTTCCGCAAGCTGGTCGATCGGGTAGCCGCGATGCAGCAGGATGCCTTCGTCGCCATCGATATAGGTGATCTTGCTTTCGCAGGCCGCGGTGCCGCCGTAGCCAGGGTCGAAAGTGAAGACGCCCAACGCGGGATACAGCTTTCGGATGTCGAACACGGATGGGCCAATGGTGCCGGGGAGAAGCGGCAGTTTTACGGAATGGTCCGTGCCGTCGAGGGTTACGCTGACAGACCCGATTGCTGTGCCGCTCATTGAGGCCATCCCATGAAGTAGTGTGGCGGGCGAGGCCGCCCCGAGCTGTCTTGCGAAGCAACGCGGCAGCCGGCCGCGTATCGAGCATAAAGGCGTAGCCGAGGCTAAGGCAACCTTCGCACCCGCAACATGAAGGGTTAGTCAGCCCAGGGGCGGTCGGCTGGACGTGGTAGGCTGATGCCCACCCTATTACGGCTGAGGTCGCGGGCGGGAGTGCACGCCGTGCTGCGGGCCGGCAACGGCCAGCCGCATCACCGGTTCATCGGCTCGCAATGGCGCCAGCTCTGACACAGCAGGCAGAACCCGCTCGGTGGGTGCCGCTGCGGCGAACCGTTTTTCAGCCACCACGGATGCGGCAAACGCGGCCGTGAACCCGGCGGCCAGAACGGTGAAGGACCGCAGGGCATAAGATGCAACCGGGCGGCGCTTCTTGCGGGCGAATATGCGGCGGCGGGTCAGCAGCGACAAAATCGGGCTCCGATGTTGGGAGCGAATTAAGCCAAGCCGGCATCAGCGTGCAACGAAAAGCTGCTTCTGAAGCCGAAATCTTCTACGAGCGGGATGGTATCGCATGACGGATGACCGGCGGGCGCTGCCATAAAGCTGTCGCCCGCCGGAAAACCCGGTAGGGTGCTGAACGTTAACAGTTCGGCTTTGTTTCGCAACCGGGAGTTTTGAGCGATGTTGCTTCATTCGGTACTTTTGACACCCTTGGTGGCGCTGCTCGCGGGCATCCTTATCCTGGTGATCCCCAGGCTGCTGAACCTGATCGTGGCGCTCTACCTGATCCTGATCGGCGTGCTCGGATTGGCGCCGCATCTGTTGCATTAGAGGGGCAGCCTTCCGTCAAGCAGGGACAGGTGATAAGTCGCCTGCCCCTTTTGCGAGTATTTTCGTTTGGACGCGCTTCAGCCTGCTCGTGGCACCAAAGACATCATCGGCGAGGACCAGCGCCGCCATGGGCACGTGATCGGCACCGCCCGGGCGACCGCGGCGCTGTATGGATTCGATGAATGGACCACCCCGATCTTCGAGGATACGCGGGTGTTTGCCCGCACGCTGGGCGACTCGTCCGATGTAGTTACGAAAGAGATGTACACATTTGCCGATCGCGGCGGCGAGAGCCTGACGCTGCGGCCGGAGAACACCGCCGGCATCTGCCGCGCGCTGGTAACGGGCGGGCTGACACAGTCGCTGCCCCAAAAAGTGTTCTATGCCGGGCCGATGTTCCGCTACGAGCGGCCGCAAAAAGGGCGCTACCGGCAGTTCCACCAGATCGGCGCGGAGCTGATTGGCGCCGCGGAGCCGCTGGCCGACGCGGAAGTGATCGCACTCGGCTGGGATATTTTGGGGGCCCTCGGCCTTGCGGCCGACGTGACGCTGGAGCTGAACACGCTCGGCGATGCGCCGAGCCGGGATGCTTACCGGGCGGCGCTCGTGGCCTATTTCATGGAACGGGAGGCGGATCTTTCGGCCGATAGCCGCGACCGGCTCAGCCGCAATCCGCTGCGAATCCTGGACAGCAAAGATGCCGGGGACCGGGCGCTGATCGCCGGCGCGCCGACGATCGCCGCCTATCTGACCGACGCCGCGCGCGGCTTCTATGAGTCGGTTCAGACCCAGTTGGCGCGGTTGGGCGTGCCTTTTGTCGAGAATCCGCGAATCGTGCGGGGGCTGGATTACTATAGCCACACGGCGTTCGAGTTCGTGACAATGAAGCTGGGCGCGCAGGGTACGGTGATGGCCGGCGGCCGGTATGACGGGCTGGTGGCGGAAATGGGCGGGCCGCCGACGCCCGCCGTGGGTTGGGCCGCCGGCGTGGAACGCCTTGCCATGCTGTTGAATGCGGCGCCACCCGCGCCCCGCGCGGTGGCGGTAGTGCCTCTGGGTGAGGCCGTGGAGGGTGCGGCGCTGGCCTTGCTTCAGTCGCTGCGGCGGGCGGGCCTACGTGCGGAAATGGCGTATCGCGGCAATCTGAAGCGGCGGATGGAGCGGGCCAACCGCATCGGTGCGCGGGCAGCGGTGATATTGGGTGAGGATGAGGTGGCGCGGGGCGTGGGCGCGGTGAAGGATATGGCCACCGGCACGCAAACCGATGTGCCACTGGATGATATTGCCAGCGTACTGGCGCTCTGATGGCTATGGATCTTGCGGACAAGTTCGAGCGGATCGTGGCGCGCGCCGAAGAACTTCGCTCGGACCTGTCGGGCGGGCTGAACGGCGAAGCATTCTCGAAGGCCTCCAAGGAGCTTTCGGAACTCGAGCCGGTAGTGGCGCGCATCGAGGAGTTGCGTTCGGCGGAGGCCGAGGCGGAAGGCGCCGAACAGTTGCTGGCCGATCCTGAGATGCGCGACCTGGCAGAGCAGGAATTGCGCAGCTTGCGCGAAAGATTGCCCAAGCTTGCGCGCGAGATACAGCTTGCGCTGCTGCCGAAGGACGAAGCGGATGAACGCAGCGCCATCCTCGAAATCCGCCCCGCCGCCGGCGGCGACGAAGCGGCGCTGTTCGCCGCCGAGTTGTTTGCCGCCTACCAGAAATATGCGGCCCTGCGGGGCTGGCGCTTCGAGGTGATGGATTACACCGAGACCGAACTTGGCGGGCTGAAGGAGGGCATTGCGGAAATCACCGGGCGCAATGTGTTCGCCCGGCTGAAATACGAATCCGGCGTGCATCGCGTCCAGCGTGTGCCGGCCACCGAGACGCAGGGCCGCATCCATACCAGCACGGTGACCGTGGCGGTGCTGCCTGAAGCCGAGGAAGTGGACGTGCAGGTGAATGAGTCCGACCTGCGGGTGGATGTGTATCGCGCCTCCGGCGCCGGCGGGCAGCACGTGAACAAGACGGAAAGTGCCGTGCGCATCACGCATATCCCGACGGGAATCGTGGTGGCGATGCAGGATGAGCGCAGCCAGCACAAGAACCGCGCGAAGGCGATGAAAATTCTGAGGGCGCGCATGTATGAGTCACAACGGGCCGATTTGCACGCCACGCGGTCGGCCGACCGGAAAAGCCAGGTGGGGACAGGGGATCGGAGCGAGCGGATACGCACCTATAATTTTCCGCAGGGGCGCGTTTCGGATCATCGCATCAATCTGACGTCGCACAAGATCGATCGAGTGATGCAAGGGGAGTTCGATGAATTTGTGGATGCGTTGACCGAGGAGGATCAGGCGGCGCGGCTGGCGGCTCAAGTCTAGCGAAGGCCTGCTCTTGTCTTCCGAAAAAGAAGCAAAGAGACTTTTGGTCTGGGTCTCGCGTAGATCCCGGCGATGGCGTTAATCGTGGAAGTTGCAGAGAAATAAAAGTCTTTTGCTTCTTTTCTTCAGAAAAGAAGAAGCTTCTCCCGGCGCATCGCGCGCCGGGGTCCGTTTGATTTACTTCACCTGCCAGTTTTGCGAAACGGCGCCGTTGCAGTTTTCCAGGTGGAGCTGGGCGCCGCCATTAACGGCATTGCTGGTGTCCAGGCATTGGCCGACGCCCAGATTCACCACCTGACCGTCGAACAAATACCAATGCTGGGTGGCACTGTTGCTGCAGACGTTCGAGGCGATGGCGGAGCCTGCGGCCGTGGAACTGCCAACGGTATCAAGGCAGCGCTGACCGCCGATCAGGTAGATGGTTTCCCCGATCCACTCCAGCTGCTCCGCGGCGTCGGCGCTGCAGGTGACGGGTCCCACTTTGGTGCCGGCCGTGATGCTGTCGTATGCCACGTCGAGGCAAACGCCGCCGCCGGCCGTGCCGTTATTGGTGCCCTGCGTCAGAATGGCTGCGCTGGCTGCTTTGGAGTGACCGACGAGAGCCAACACGCCGAACAAACCGGCCGCTGCAAGAAATTTATGAGACATGACTGTGCTCCTTCATCGAGTGGATGACCCCGGCTTTTGCCAGGGGCGTCCGACATGGCATCGGCGCAACGGCAGATGAGGCGAAGGGAGGACAGGTTTGCCACTTAAGGCTTCTGAAAGATTCTCAACTGGGTGGCTTCAACGCGGTAGACCATGGCTCTTAAGAAGTTTTAGGCCTATTGCAGGAATGCCGATTGCTCGCGCAGGCCAGGCGCCGTCTCCCTGGCGATCAGTTCGAACGAACGCCGGCGGGCGGCCTGGTCGTGCGCCGCCGTAACGAGGATAAGTTCATCGACCTGCAAGTCTTCGGCGATGGCTGCCAGGCGTTCCCGCACGAAGTCAGGCGTGCCGTAGGCGGCGCGTTCGCGGATGGAAGCGTTGCGCCGGCGGTCCGCCTCCGTGAAGGGGTAGGCGCACGCGTCTTCGGGGCTGGGCAACGGCACGTAGCGGCCGCGTTCTCTTTCGGCGCGCCAGGCTTCGCGGGAGGCGAAATGGTATTCGGCCTCGGCCCTGGTCTCGGCCGCCAAGGCGGATATTGCGATGGCGCTGTACGGGGCGGGGTGGGTGGCGCTGGGGCGATAGGTATTGCGGTATATGTCGAGCGCTTCCGCCGCACCTTGGCCTTCGGTGAAAAAGTAGGCGTAGCAGTAAGGCAGGCCGAAATACGCGGCGACCTGGGCACCATAGAGCGAGCTGCCGAGCATCCAGATGTCCGGCGCAGTCGGGCCCACGGGCTGCGCCTGCACGCTGCGGAAGGGATGGTTTTCCGGCAAGGGCTGGTTGGCGACCCAGGCCATCAGGTCGCGCAACTGGGCGGGAAAGCCGTCGGCGGCCGAAGCGGCGTTCGGGTTAAGCGCCAGCGCGGTGCGGCCGTCGGAACCGGGGGCGCGGCCTACGCCGAGATCGATGCGGCCGGGAGCCAACGCCTCCAGCACGCGGAATTGCTCGGCGACTTTGAGGGCGCTGTAATGCGGCAGCATGATGCCCGCGCTGCCCAGGCGGATTTTTGAGGTGCAAGCGGCCAGGGCGCCGAGCAGGATTTCAGGCGCCGAGCCGGCGATGCTGTCGCTGCTGTGATGTTCCGAAAGCCAGAAGCGGTGGTAGCCAAGCTCCTCCAGTAACGGCCCAAGGGAAAGGGTTTCGCGGATTGAGGCGGCCGGCGGGCGGCCTGCCACGATCATCGACTGGTCGAGAACGGATAAACGCATGCGCGGAACATGGGGCGCGCAGAGGCGTGCGCCAACTGCGTGAACATGGCACGGCAACCATGGCGGCCCTCGCGCTCTAACTGATCACGACGTTGTTGAGGGGGTTCCATGGACGCTTGCCCGGACGCGGTTCCGTCGCCGCGCGCGCGCGCGGCTGAGGGGCTGCGCATACTCTACGTTAACCCACACGGCAGGGCGTTGGAGCAGGAATGTGAGCGCGCGAGGCAGCTGGGCTTCAGCCACCTGCTGCTGGGGCAGCCCTGGGCGGGTTTACTCCGGCGCGGGCGTTTTCTGGCGCAGGATTTCAGCGCCGCGGCGGGGTGGGCGCCGGGCGGTTTGGCCAAGCGCGCGCAGGCGGCGGGCGTGGATCTGTTGTTGGATGTGCAGGTGGATCGTCTGGCGGCCGGTTCGAGCGTTTGCCGGGCGGCGGGCTCGCCGTTCCAGCAGCCGGATGACATGGCGCTACTGGATCCGAGGAACGGTGTGGATGCGGATGCGGCGGTGGCGCGGCTGAGCGGGCCGGGCGATGCGCTGGCTTTGGCCGCCTGGTGGGTGCCGATCCTGCGCGGATGGTTCGAGGCGGGTGTGGCCGGGTTCCGGTTGCTGGGGCTTTCGGCGTTTCCCAATGCGCTTGCGGGTGTGTTTGTCGGTGCCTTGCGTCAGGCGCTGCAGGAGGCAGTGCTGCTGGTATGGACGCCGGGGATGCGCCGCGACGCCATTGCTGGCCTACGCGGGCAGCGGGTGGATGGCGTGTTTGCCTCCTTGCCCTGGTGGGATTTTTCCGCCCCTTGGATCTGGGAGGAGGTGGACTGGCTGCTGCGTGTAGCGCCGGTGGTCGGGGCGGATTTTTTGCCGGGAGGAGAAGCGGCTTCCGGGCCTTTGGCGCACAACCTGGCCCTGGCCGCGGCGATGGGCCAGGGTTTCATGCATGGCGGAGAGTCGCTTGATGACAAGTCGATCCGGGCATTGAACGCGATGTTCTCCAGCTGCCAGGTTCTGCGGCAGATGACGCCGCCGTTTCTGCCGGCCGGCGATGGTGCCCCTGTGCTTGCGTTCGTGAGGCAGGATGGCATCGATCATCGCGCCTCGACCCGTGCTGCGCTGGTGGTGGTGAATGCCGATCCCGCGCGAACGCTGCGTTTTTCCGCCGCTTCGGTTCTGCCGGCGATGGGCGGCGTATTTGGGGCATTCCGTGCGCTCTATCCGGCTTCGGGCACCGTGCTTTCACCAGCTTGTGTGCTTTCCCTTAAGCCAGGCGAGGCGCTGATGTTTGGCGCCGAGGCTCTTGATCGGCCGGATAAGGTGGCGGCGATCGAGGCTGGATCGGCGCGCGCGGCGGCGCGTGGGGCAAGGCTCGCGATCGAACGGATCGCGCCCAGTGTGGATGAGGGGGCATTTCCCGTAAAAGGGATAGCCGGCGAAGTGCTGAGCGTGGAGGCCGACATCGTGTTCGATGGGCACGACAAGATTGCAGCCGCGCTGCGCTGGCAAGTTCCGGGCGAACGGGCCTGGCAGGAGCAGCCAATGCACGCAATTGGCAACGACCGCTGGCAGGCGCTGCTTCCATTGGAGCGGCTGGGCCGGCATAACTACGTGGTGCTCGCCTGGCGAGACCGTTTTGAAACGTTCCGCGACGAGCTGGCAAAAAAATCGGCAGCCGGCGTGATGGTGACGCTCGAGCTGATCGAGGGCGAGTGCTCGGTAAAGCAAGCTGCCGCAACCGAGAAGATTGACGTCGCTGAGCCGCTGAAGACGGTTCTGGGTAATCTTCGAGCGGCCGGGCCGGAAGAAAAGCTCTCTATCCTGCTTTCGCCCGAACTGGCCAGACTGATGGCGCAGGCGGATAACAGGCCGTTCCTGGTGGAGTCCGCACCAATCCCGGTGGATGCGGAAAGGATCGAAGCACGTTTTGCAAGCTGGTATGAGGTGTTTCCGCGATCCTTGAGCGATGACGAGAGCCGCCATGGCACATTTGCCGATGTGGAGCGGCATTTGCCGCGCATTCGCGACATGGGGTTCGATGTGCTCTATTTTCCGCCGATCCACCCGATCGGGCGGATCAACCGAAAGGGCCGGAACAATACTTTGACCCCGGCGGCAGACGATCCTGGCAGCCCTTATGCGATAGGGGCGGCGGAGGGCGGCCATGATGCACTGCATCCCGCGTTGGGAACGCTGGAGGATTTCGCGCATTTGCGGAAAGCGGCGATGGCGTATGGGCTCGAGCTCGCGATCGATTTTGCAATCCAGTGCTCGCCGGATCATCCATGGCTGAAGCAGCATCCCGGCTGGTTCGATTGGCGCCCCGACGGGACCATTCGATATGCCGAGAATCCCCCGAAGAAATATGAGGACATCGTCAATGTCGATTTCTATGCGAAGGATGCAGTGCCGGATTTGTGGATGGCGCTGTGCAATGTAGTCCTGTTCTGGGCGGAACAGGGGGTGAGACTGTTCCGGGTGGATAATCCGCATACCAAGCCGCTGCCGTTCTGGATGTGGATGATCGGCGAGGTGCGCGCGCGCTACCCGGATGCGATTTTCCTGGCCGAAGCATTTACCCGCCCGAAAGTGATGTACCGGCTGGCGAAAGTGGGATTCTCCCAATCCTACACCTACTTCACTTGGCGCAATTCGAAGCGCGAGCTTGAGAACTATCTGACGGAGCTTGATACCGAGGCACCGAAGGATTTCTTCCGGCCGCATTTTTTTGTGAACACGCCGGATATAAATCCCCGCTTCCTGCAGAGCAGCGGGCGGCCGGGGTTCTTGATCAGGGCTGCTCTGGCGGCGACCTTGTCGGGACTCTGGGGCGTATATAATGGCTTCGAGCTGTGCGAAAGCGCGGCGGTTCCGGGCCGCGAAGAGTATGCGGATAGCGAGAAGTATCAGTTGCGCGCGTGGGATTGGGATAGGCCGGGGAACATAGTGAGCGAGATCACCGCGCTAAACCGGATACGCCGGCAGAACCCGGCGCTGCAAACGCATCGCGGCGTGCGCTTCCTGCTGGCGCGGAACGATGCCATACTCTATTATGAGAAGGCTACGCCGGATCGCTCGAATGTTGTGCTGGTAGCCGTAACCCTGGATCCGCACCAGGTGCAGGAGGCAGATTTCGACATTCCGCTTTGGTCATGGAGATTGCCCGACCAGGCGAGCGTGAATGTGGAGGATCTTGTTACGGGCGAGCGCTTTGCCTGGCATGGCAAGATACAGCATATGCGGCTGACGCCTGAGCGGCCTTATGCCGTTTGGCGTGTAAGAGTTTGAGGGAAGAAAGAATGTTCTTTTTTGAAAAAAAGAACCAAAAAACTTTTATTTCTCGAAAGGTTCCACGATCGAGGCCATGGCCGGTATCTTGCCGCGGGCGCACGAATAGGAGTCTTTTTGCTTCTTTTTCTTCAGAAAAAGAAGAATTTTTTCCAGGCAATCGGGTATATTGATGAACGTGCAGACAGCAATCCAGCCAAACGGCGATCCGCTCTGGTACAAGGACGCGGTGATCTACCAGCTTCACCTGAAATCGTTTTTCGATTCGGATAATGATGGGATCGGCGATTTTGCCGGTGTGCTGGAAAAGCTGGATTACATCGCCGAGCTGGGCGTGACAGCCATTTGGATGCTGCCGTTCTATCCCTCGCCCCGGCGCGATGATGGGTATGATATTTCGGATTATCGCGGCGTGCACCCGGATTACGGCACGTTGGCGGATGTAAGGCGCTTTATCGAGGCTGCGCATACGCGCAATATACGCGTGATCACTGAGCTCGTGATCAACCATACCAGCGATCAGCACCCCTGGTTTCAGCGCGCGCGCACTTCGCCGCCTGGCTCACCGGCGCGCGATTTTTATGTGTGGTCGGACAACGACGACAAATATGCCGGCACCCGGGTGATCTTTCTCGATACGGAAAAATCGAACTGGACGTGGGATGACGAGGCACAAGCCTATTTCTGGCATCGCTTCTATTCGCATCAGCCGGATCTCAATTTCGACAATCCGGCGGTGCTTGAGGAAGTGCTTTCCATCATGCGCTTCTGGCTCGATATGGGCATAGATGGGCTGCGGCTGGATGCTGTGCCGTATCTGGTGGAGCGGGAAGGGACGAATAACGAGAACCTCGCTGAAACGCATGATATCCTGAAACTGATTCGTGCGGAGATGGACAGCCACGCGCCGGGGCGCATGTTGCTGGCGGAGGCCAACCAGTGGCCGGAAGACGCACAACAGTATTTTGGCGATGGCGATGAGTGCCACATGTCGTTCCATTTTCCCCTAATGCCGCGCATGTATATGTCGATCGCACGGGAGGACAGGTTTCCGATCACCGATATCATGCGGCAGACGCCGGCGATCCCGGCCAACTGCCAATGGGCGATTTTCCTGCGCAACCACGATGAACTGACGCTGGAAATGGTGACCAGCGCGGAGCGGGATTATCTGTGGGAGACTTATGCCAGCGACCGGCGGGCGCGGATCAATCTCGGCATTCGCCGGCGTCTGGCACCCCTGCTGGAGCGTGACCGGCGGCGCATCGAACTGATGAACGGGCTGCTGCTATCCATGCCCGGCACGCCGGTGATCTATTATGGCGACGAAATCGGCATGGGCGATAATATTCATCTTGGCGACCGGGATGGCGTGCGCACGCCAATGCAATGGTCGGTGGATCGCAACGGCGGGTTTTCGCGCGCCGATCCGGCGGCGCTGGTTTTGCCGCCGATCATGGACCCGATTTATGGGTTTGCTGCCGTGAATGTGGAATCGCAGGCGCGAGACCAGCATTCGCTTCTGAACTGGATGCGTACCATGCTTGCGGTACGCCGCAGGCATCGTGCATTTGGACGCGGGACGCAGCGGTTTCTCTACCCGGCGAATCGTAAGATACTCGCCTATCTCAGGGAATATTCCGACGAGTCTGGTGAGGAAGTGATTTTGTGCGTGAGCAATCTGGCTCGGACTGCGCAGGCGGTGGAACTCGATCTTTCAGTTTTTGCCGGGCGCACGCCGGTTGACCTGGTGGGTGGCGCCGCGTTCCCGACTGTTGGACAGTTTAATTACCTGCTGACATTGCCGCCCTACGCCTTCTACTGGTTCGCGTTGGAAACGGAGGCGGCGACGCCGCGGAATGCTGCACCGGCGCCGATGCCGGAATTTGCCACCATCGTTTTGCGCCGCGATATCGGCGAAGTGCTGCAACCGACCGGGCGGGCAATTCTGGAGCGTGAGGCGCTGCCGGTGTATTTGCAGAAACGGCGCTGGTTCGGGTCGAAGGGCGAGAAGCTGCATTCGGTGCGGCTGGCTTATGCGGTGAAGCTCGGCGATGGCCTCCGGGCGTCACTGATCACGGAAGTCGAAGCGAGCGTTGGCGATCGGCTGGAAAACTATACGCTGCCGCTGGGCATCTGCCGCGACGATCACACGAGCGGACCGTTGGCGCAGCAGCTTGCGCTGACGCGTGTACGGCGAACGGCGGAAATCGGCTATCTGACGGACGCGTTCGCGCTCGATGTGTTTACGCGCAACGTGATCGAGGCATGGCGATCGGAGAGGGTGCTGCCGTTTGCCGGCGGCCGGCTGGAATTCAGCAAGACGTCGATGATGGATGGGCTAATATTGCCCGACGAGTTGAATATCCAACGGCTTTCGGCGGAGCAATCGAATAGCTCGCTGATTGTCAATGAGCAGATTGTGGTGAAGATCGTGCGCAAAGTTCTCGCCGGCCGGCATCCGGAGGCGGAAATGACAGGTTATCTGACCGAGCGCGGTTTCAGGAACATCGCGCCGCTGTATGGCGAAGTGATTCGGTATGACGAGCAGGATGTTCCGCATACCATCATGCTGGCACAGGGGTATGTACATAATCAGGGCGATGCCTGGAGCTGGACGCTCGATTATGCCAAGCGCGTTTCCGCGGACATCGCGGCGGGTGACGATCCGGGAGTGGTTGAGGATGCGCTCTCAGGCTATATCGCGCTGGCTGGGGCGATCGGGCGGCGGCTGGCGGAAATGCACGTGATTTTGGCGGAGGACAGCGATCTGCCGGCGTTCCAGCCGGAGGAAGCGGATATGGACGCGGTGGATGGCTGGGCGGATGGTGTTGCCGAGCAGATTGAAGGTGCAAGGCAGGCAGTGCAGCGTGTGCAGGATTTTGCGAATGACGAAACGCGGGCTTTGGCCGATGATTTTTGCGCGCGGGCCGTGGAGCTGACGCGGGTAGCTCGGGAGCTGGCGCGTAGCGCGGCTGGCCTAGCCCTGCAAACGCGCGTGCATGGGGATTTTCATTTAGGCCAGGTGTTGGTGACGCCGGGCGATGCGACGCTGATCGATTTCGAGGGCGAGCCTGCAAAAACGATGGCGCAGCGTCGCGCGAAATCCTCGCCGTTGCGTGACGTGGCGGGCATGTTGCGCTCGTTCGATTATGCGGCCGCGAGCGCTTCGGCCGCGCGGGTTCCGGGGTCGGAGCAGGCGGGCGAGCGGCAAACGCAGTTGGTTGAAAAATTCCGCAGGGCGGCTGGCTTGGCTTTTCTTGATGCGTACAGGCATGTTTTGCGTGAGGCGCCGCGCAGGTGGGTGCAGCCGCAGGCGGAGGCGGCGTTGCTCGATTTGTTCCTGCTGGAGAAAGCCGCCTACGAAATACGCTATGAGGCGGCCAACCGGCCGGCCTGGATCAGCATTCCGCTCGCAGGGATTGCCCGTGTTGCGCGGCATTTGGTTCCCCAAAGGGAAGCGCATGTTTGAGGTCGCACCGCAAGGCGGGGCAGCCCAAGCCACAAAAGTCTTTTGCTTCTTTTCTTCAGAAAAGAAGGCCTTTCTTTTTTATCTTCGGTCCGGGCGGTTTCTGTATGTATGATTATTTGCCGAATCCGGCTGCGATCGATGCCATTGTAGAGGCGCGGCATGGCGACCCGTTCGCCCTACTGGGTCCGCACCCTGTAGAGGGTGGAATCGCCTTGAATGCATTCATCCCGAATGTAGATAGCGTCGAGGTTCTCGCGCGCGAGACGGGGTTTTGCATCGGCTGCCTGAAGCGTGTGCGTGAGGTCGGGTTCTGGTCGGGGATTTTTTCCAGTTTGCCCCCCTACCGCTTCCGGATTTGTGTGGGTGACGTTCAATTCGAGACAGAGGATCCCTATAGTTTTCCGCCTTTGCTCGGCGATGTGGATATTTATCTGCTTGCCGAAGGGCGGCACAGGGACTTTTCCGCGGCGCTAGGCGCGCATGTGGTTACCATCGATGGTGTCGCTGGAACGCGATTTGCGGTGTGGGCGCCGAATGCGCAGCGGGTTTCCGTGGTGGGCGACTTCAATTTCTGGGATGGGCGGCGCAACCCGATGCGTTTGCGGCACGGGCCGGGGGTGTGGGAGATCTTTGTTCCCCGTGTTGGCCCGGGGACTGTTTATAAATACGAGATCATGTCGTCCTGGGGCGAGGTGTTGCCTTTGAAAGCCGATCCCGTCGCGCAAGCGACGGAACGGCCGCCGCGGACCGGCTCGGTGGTGCCTGATCCAACCGCGCTGGTATGGACCGATGGGGCTTGGATGGCGGAGCGTGCGGCCCGCCAGCGTGCGGATGCGCCGATCTCGATCTATGAGGTTCACGCCATGTCGTGGCTGCCGAATTCGGAATGGCAGAATTTTACCTGGGACGATCTGGCCGACCGGCTGGTGCCGTATGTAAAGCGGATGGGATTTACCCATGTGGAATTGATGCCGATTATGGAGCACCCTTTTGGCGGCTCCTGGGGCTATCAGCCACTTTCGCAATTTGCCCCAACAGCGCGGCTGGGCGCGCCTGCGGGTTTCGCGAGCTTTGTCGATCGGTGTCATGCTGCGGGGGTCGGTGTGCTTCTCGATTGGGTGCCAGCCCATTTCCCGACAGATGCGCATGGCCTTGCGCGGTTCGATGGCAGTGCGCTGTATGAGCACCAGGACCCGAAGGAAGGGTTTCATCAGGACTGGAACACCAATATCTACAATCTTGGCCGCAATGAGGTGCGTGCTTTCCTGATTGGTAGCGGCCTATTCTGGCTGGAACAATACCATGTGGATGGGCTGCGGGTGGATGCAGTGGCTTCCATGTTGTACCGGGATTACAGCCGTAAGGTGGGCGAATGGGTGCCGAACCAATATGGCGGCCGCGAAAACCTTGAAGCGATCAGCTTTTTTCGGGAATTATCGGAAGCTATGGCGGATCGCGTGCCGGGTGCGGTGATGATTGCCGAGGAGTCTACCGCGTTTCCAGGGGTGTCCCGCCCGGCGGATGAAGGCGGGCTTGGCTTCAACTTCAAGTGGAACATGGGTTGGATGCACGACACGTTGCATTATATGGAAGAGCAGCCGGTGTATCGCAAATGGCACCATGGGGAGATGACGTTCGGCCTCGTTTATGCGTTCTCCGAGCGGTTCGT
>Ga0116231_10009949_pt1 | contig 15634 bp, 6 predicted proteins | sample S1TSphgellanicum_2_FD_89695 | JGI IMG/M metagenome (GOLD analysis project Ga0116231, IMG submission 89695) | Host-associated microbial communities from peat moss isolated from Minnesota, USA - S1T2_Fd - Sphagnum magellanicum MG | ecosystem: Host-associated > Plants > Peat moss > Unclassified...
AATTAGGCATGTAGTTGATGTAAGTGGTCATATTTTATTCATGGTAAGTGTTACTACCTAAAAAAGAGATTAGTTTTCAGCTATGTGTTGGGAAGTAAAACAAAATCCATTTTGGAACTAGACTTGCATAGAAAATTTGTTTTTTAAATCACAAATTAGGGGTCTTGAAATGTGAACAATTGGGTCCAAAACCAAACCAAAAGTTCTATCAAATTTTTTTAAATCCTTAATAGGAACCATAGATTATTTTAATAACTTTGAAAAGGTTGGAACTAGGACAAAGGTTCTATTGAGAAAACAAAACCAACCAACATTAGGAATTACCACCCATTAATTAAGGTGATAAAAGGTGAATGTACATTCAAATGTATATGATTTGGAAGAAAAATGGAACTACCTATAATATCAAAAGTACCAATAATTAAAATTCACTTATTTTTAATTATTTTAAAGATCACATATAAGTGATTTGGGCTTCAAATTTAAAATAAATTATAAGGATCATGAATATGCAATTGATTCAATAATTTTATCTTTGTGTAAATGTACATAGATAGTTTTATAGAAGTTTTTCAAAACCCTTATTTCACAACAATTTTTTTTGTATTAATTTTAAAATACCACCTTATTCTTTTCAAATGATTAAAAAATACTTAACTCAAATGCATCTTCAATGGAAGAACAATTTCCAACCTAAAAAAATCAAAATCATCAACATTATCATATCCTAATTATTAATGAATATTTCATAATCATTTAATCTAAACTTCACAACTTCAAAAAAAATTGAAAACATTGATGAAAAAAATTGTTTTTTGTGATTGTCATTTTGTATCTATAAAATTTCATGGAATTTTTTTCATTAAAACTAGTCTTTTTAGTCTTTTTGTTACAATTAAAATGATGCTTCAAAACATTACAAATCAAAATAATATTTTGTTGAACTATCAAATCATTAATATATGCAATAATTTCACATCATAATGATAGATTAAAATATAAAACCATCACTTATTGCAATTTTTCATCACAAAATATTTTTCAAATATTCATCATGATGCATCAAACTTGAACATGCATTAAAAACTATGAAATTATGACCTTTTTTTGTATACACAATTGATAACACATATTCATCCTACAAGAGAGTTTCTATACGTAAAATTTGTTGGGTTCAACTTACCACGTTACTTAATGCTGACTTTTGATCTACTTTTTGCCTTGTTGACTTGATAGTTTTGAGTCATTATTAGGTCCTTGAAAAAACCTCTTTTCCAACGCAAAAAATCGGTAGGAGGAATCCTACTACCAAAGTTGTCAGCATGGCCCCTGGGGTATTCACTCACTTCTATAGCCCCGTCTGGGAGCCTGGGACTTAAAAGCTCCTGTGTTCAGACCCAGCGGCGTGCAGGTGAAATTCCTCCCAGCCCTCTGCCATTGGGCTGACTTGGGGTCTTGGCCAACAGCTTGTGAGTCAAGTCTGGTGTTGTGTGCCCCAAAAAAAAAAAGAAAAAAAGTTGTTGCCCATGATGACCATTATAATGCACCCTTCGTTTTTGTTGCTTCAACTTTATGTTGCTACCTACCTCCTATCAAGGGTTTACCAGAATTGCACCTACCTTGTCTTTGCCTTGTAGAGAGACCCTTATACCAAAAACCACAACCTCATGCAAATACCCTATACAAAATTTGAAAGCTTGCATGCATGTCTTTGCAAATGGATTCTTTCCTTTTATGCACTACTTTTTTCTTTACAACCAATTGTTTAAGAAATGAGCGTCTACAAATGAGAAAAGAAAATGTGAAAAGGAGATTTGACAAGCACATGGGAAAAGATCTGCTCAAGGGCCAACCCTGAAAGAGCAAGAATGCAAGTTCCAAAAACAACTGTCATTTTATTTGTGTATGTACTTTCGAGTATCTTCCCCAACAGAAGAACCGTATGGCATTATGCCAACATGAGAACGTGCTTTTTTCAACTGCTCCTATGTTCCCATAAAAAGACAGTCGGTTGCATGTCTGAAGGTTCTTGTATTTAAGGGTTCTCTTGAGGTTCAGGAAAACCCTTTGGCTCTCGGCCTATAGTCCCTCAACAGAACCCACTTGTACATGAACCTTCCTTACAACGTAACAACCTCAGAGAGAACTCTTAGTGTATTTAGACAGCAGATTACATTTAGTAATCAGACTTACAAAAAGAGCCCTAGGTCGGAGGGTATGAGATTGTAAGATCTCTAGGGCACAAGATGTAAGCCAATGAAATCTTTGGAAGGGAAACATTTTTTTTAAAACCATTGATTACCTCGGTTCTTACAAAGGGTAAGGCCCTGCTGTCAGGACCTCGGGCTCCTCCCTCGGTGCTCACACAGTAAGTTCCTGATAGCAGGGCCTTACCCTATACTTAAGGGCCTAGAAGAAAAGTCGGGCATTGGAAAGATAAGGACAGTTTGGAAAGAAACGTTGCCATTTCTTCAGTCTTCCCTTGTTCCTAACTGGTTTTGGTGTCTTATTAAGGCTTTAGAGGTTGTTTGCTAGGTGGGCCATGTGCTGCTGATATGCTCATTCCAGTTTTAGTTCTGCCGGTTCTACTTATGATGTGAAGTCACCACGATAAGGAGTACCAGTGAACTCTAGATCAGGCTCTGGTGGAACCCATTACCACCTGATCAAACTGTATATAGCCGCAGGGGCTCCAAGTGTTCTTAGAGCGTCTCCACCCCAAAACTGTAAACAACTCCTTTAGTTTAAAATAGAATAGTGGTTAATCATCACTGTCCCCACTCACAAACGTCATAAAAGTCCTTAAAAAACTCAAACACCATTCATGTCTTTACAACCGGAATAGGTAGTGTCCAAATCCGGAGTAGAATCAGTTAAAACGACCACTGCAAAATGGACTTCAATAAAGGAGGGCAGAAGGATTTACGCAATCCTCCTGCAAGATTTAATGACAAGCTGTGCTCACAACTGTGTGGTGGAGATGCTCTTACGCAGAACACGACTTACCAGTTCCATAGTAAATAGCTGACCCTGGGTAGTGTCGTTGTAATAATGTTGACTGACATATCTGCCTCAAGGCTTAAACCGTCTTGAAGAGTAGGTACTTGCTGCTCGGTACCTTACATACATACCTCCTTCCTTGCATATTTTATGAGATGTGTTCCATCCAATGCCAAAGACTGAAGAGTATATGTCAATATTGCACAGATTTTCTTATGCATCAATTATGCACATCTTGTAAATAATTGAAACAAACTAAACAACAGTGCACACTATTGGGGCTGGAACGCAACTGCACAAAAACAAGGCTGAACAGCAAAACTACGCTAAATACAAAAGAGGCAGAAGCCAAAACCTCAAAGATCAGGATGAGTGTATAATTTAGATCATCTTGCTAAAGTAGCTAATTCATCAGTAAATCACACAATAATGTGAGGAGATGATGGATCAACGTGGTTTACCCTTAAAAGAGCTGGTAGATAAATCTAAACTAATTGCTGCAACATTCTAATCTAAATATTAGATGGATGATCACAGAAGAGCCAGAACTTGTGTGAAATCACAACACATATATACCTATATCCATATTTCTTTGATTTATTTATTCATGATGTAACTCTTGGGATGAGCTAAACACCATGTAGGCAACCACCTCATTCTGCCCTTCTTGGGCTTAGGTCCTAGTGTAAGCCCGCCAAGCTTTGAGTTTTCAGCAATTAAGAAAGTTCCATTTCATATTATCCCTGTTCTTGAGATCCATTGCCAAGTTGTACAAGACACCATTTTCACACGACAATCCACTGTCCAAATATTTTGTCCCACAATACTTAAATATGGATAATTTCTCACATCAGAGCAGAAAGATTCAGCTGCTGTGGCTTAGCTACTAAGAGACTACTTATTGGTGGACAGAATGCTGACCCACATACCAATGTCTTTTGTTTTTTTTTTTTTGTGGCGAATTTTCGCATCCTGACGACAAAAAAAAGGGCTGGCGAATCCAACAAAGGGATTTGTGAGATCTTAAAAAAAACATTCCCAATATCTTGACCAAAAAAACTTAGATGTCGCCAGTTTTACATAGTGTATACCTGTAGGTCGCTAGAACTAGGCAGGATTCCAAAAAACATCTACTACTCCACCAGGACAGTCACCATTTACTTCTAGATAATGCTGAGGATCTCACCCAGTGCACCTAATTCACGAATTTGAAAAGAAAAAGATTGCTACATACTGCATAACCTCTAGACCTCGTACTTCGCAAAATGGCCAAATAAGTCAATACTAGGAACCGATTTCTCCAACAAAGCTGGCAGCAATCACCACCTTTGAAATTTTGTGACACTCATAGTTTGCTAATTTTTCACCCGACAATTAGTCAACTCATATTTACACCAACGACATAATTTGGTCTGCAAAAATTGACCGGCCACCAACCTCCACATCATTAATGCATTGCCTCTAGTTGTTCCTGCAAACATATTACACCCACTCTTTAGCTTCTCTAGGACTTATACATCTGGGACTTGCAGAACCTCCTTCAGACTTTCTTTGACATCTAGATTTGTGAGAGCAAGTTCATTACAAAGCTGTTAGCTCTAAGTGATATTAGTTTTACAGGTTTGTGCAGAATTTATTGTGTACAACTTCAGGCTTTGGTAGCAATGGTGGGTTGGATGATGCGAGGAGGTTGGGGGCATTCCTCATGGCTGGTCGCTGTAATCACATTACTCACAATTTTGGAGCTTCATGATATGGTGGGTGTAGTTGGCACACGAGTGCCACGTGAACTCCTCCTTCAAAATTGTTTCAAGGTATGGATTGTAGGCATCGTCTTTTGTTGGCATCATTTGTTTGGGGATGATAAGCTTGCTTGTGTGGTTTTCATTATGTTATGTTTCCCCATCTTCTTAACCTCTCTCACCTCCAAAGAGGAAAGAAGTGATTGATAGCTAAGTCTTACAATAGCATTGCACTTTCATTATGACAGGACCAAAATGAAATCTCTAAATGCATCCAAGAAGCTCAGTTTCATGCAAGGCGACCACTCCATAATACACCACCATATCCGATACAAAGACCTCCAACCCCAAGGGATCCTCCTTACAATTTCAAAAGTCCTCCTACACCACCCCCAAGGGATCCTCCTCACAATACAACAATTCCTCCTACACCACCCCCTCAATAGTTGTAACTGAATAGTCATTTGTCTCAATCAAGTCAAGTTAAACTAAATAAATTCGAATATTTACAAGGCCAAATCTCTATCATTATTTTGGTTCAAAGTTTAACTTTCTTTGGATTCAACCCTTTAATTACATCCTTTATCTCATTGTGTGCCACATACATAGGTAGTTTGAATATAGTAGTATTGTTTACAACACAATCTTGTGTTGCAATTTTTTTGTTGCTTTTGTTCCAATATGAATTTATGATGCAATTCCCATATGATATCAAACAACATTGCTTGGTTCTCACTTTTTAAGAAAATCATTGATTTTGGTTTTTATAAAAGTTTTGAAGAATTAGTCCAATTCTTGAATGAACAATTTTTTATTTTCAAGAATGTCATACCCACCCCAATTTTTACTTTAAAAAATAATCAAACTGATTCTCAAACTTATTAAAATTTGAAGCCAAGACCTCCCTTAAATGAAACAAATGTTTTAAGCACAACACATAACTTTTCACGTGTAATAATAAAGACAATTTTTAAATCTAAATGCCCTTAATCCCAATTTTAAAATTAAAACCATTTTCATGCTTTAACATTAAATAAAAACATTTTTTTAAGTTTCTTAAAATGAAAGCTTGTTGCATACTAGTGAACACAATATTTGAAACCAAAGAAGTCTTAAGTCCAAATCGCACTTATTCAGCATTTATTTTGAGGGTCTTTTATAGCCTCTCAACTAGCCTAAGAATTTGACCCATTGGGTTCCTTTGTAGCCTCCTAGGGTATCTAATTGAAGCTCATGTAATATCTTATTCGTTATAAGGGAAATGATTATCACCTAAATGAAAACCATTTTTTTTGTCCCCTAAAAACCAACTTTAGAACTAACTTGAAAATTGGTCCAATAATGAAAACTTGATAGCTAACTTGAAAACTACTCCCTTAAATGATAGATGTTCAACACTAGTATTAAAACTTATGCTCATGTTTCTTGGAATAATGTAAAACTACATTTGTGAATCATCAACTATCTCTAAAAATCCAATTTACAAATTATAACCTGACCTCATTCCTTGAGCATGAATACAAAAGCCAAGTTGATTATTATGAAGTTTAGATCTATTTGTTAATGTTCTATAGCTATGAAAACAATTTGGACACCAACAAACATTTGATGGATTCCAAGTGGAGTACTTGGGAATATTACACCATTTAGCCATAAGACATGCTTTAAATTCATCTAATTCCCACCAAGATTAATTTTAAACTTCTTGATCCACAAGTTGCACTTATGGGCTCCTTTCTTCAAACTAAATCCACAAAATCCCAAGTTTGTTTGGTTGTTGATGAAACCAATCTTTTATTTTATACCAAATTTTCATTCTATTTAAGATGTTGCTCTTTAGATACTATTTGAATGACTATAATTGCAAATTCATTTCCAATATTGTATTCCTTGAATTTGTGCAAGCGTTATTACAATCATATAACCACATATCCAATTTGAAATCAATTTATTTTAGTGGACTAAATGGTCTTAGATTCATTGTTGTATTTCTTTGATGTGTTAATGATTCTTGAAATGTAGATGGTTCATTAAGTTATGAACATTTTTCATCAAGTTGAAATGCCTTAATGGAAAGTGATATAAAGCATGAGGTTTTGGCCACATTCAAATGGTAGGTGGGTGAAAGCACACTACGATGACTCCCTTTGGGGCACTTTTGGGTCCAATGGTATAATATATATAATATAATTGTTCCAAAAGCATGGTACATTTAATTTTGAGCAAGAATTTTGATTTTGGGCCTTACAATAATTATTTTTAGAAAATTAATGTTACGTAAATTATTTTTAAATTAATAATAAATTTCACTATCTATGTTGAAAGATCCATGAGTATATTTATAATATACATTGGTATAATAAAGCCACAATCTCATTTTGATTGCATTAACTTTAAGGCTTCATTAGTCATTATAATAATCAATTTTAATGAAATTTTAATAATGGCCCATCTAACTATGATTTTCATCTTCTATGTGGATGTGATTATTTGTAAAAATTTCAATTTACTTCAAATTTATCACATTTTTGCTAAAAAACTTATTTTGTGAAATGAATTTTTTTAAATTAGTCACATAGTATTCAAACATGGTTCATATTATGTGAAATGACATGGTTCAATATATTTTCAACTTTCATAAAAACAAAAAATCATTTAAATTCTTTATGAAATATATATGTGATTTTGAACACAACACTAGTAGAAATTGGCCAAAGTGTAATCACTTTAGCTATAACTACATGTGACTACTCGTTATCTGCAATTACATTTAGACATTTTTGCAATTATTTCTTGTGTTGATCATATATGTGGCTACACTACAACTAATTTGCAACTATTCTAGTGTTCATCCTTCCATGTGAAGAACATTTAGTGTGGTTTTCATCCAAGAAAAACAATTTATGTCCCATTAATGGCAAATGTGACCAATTTAGTGGCTACTCTATTAGTATACAAAGGTATATTTTGTGAATTCTAAAAAATATAGTTGGGTGTATTAAAATTTATAAATATATATTTTGAATGTATATGAACAATTATATTAAAAGTGTATTCAAATATTATTATTACCAGAATTGGCCTCAATATTATGGTTACATTAGTTAGTGTATATTTTGAAATTTTAAAAATTTTATGTAAGATATTTATTCAATATATTGTGCCCATATTCCAAATTTATCCAAACCATCTTATTATACTTTTTTAAATTATTGCAAATGACATTTATTAATATTTATATTATATTATATATAGTATATATTTATATTTATATTAACTAGATGTCATAAAAAAATTAATTTCAATATTATTTTCATTCAAGAAATTTAAACAGTAATATTTTATGGCATAATGATCATAATGATGGTGATGATGATGATATTAGAATGATAGGAAAAATAATAAGAAAATTACTGAAATAATTACTATGAATCTATTATATTACTACAATGTTATTCAATTCTTTTCAAGTGACTAATTTACTGAATAAAAAATATTTAGCTATTCATTTTTAAGAATTAATTATAATAAATCATAATGGATCTAATGAGTGACATAATAATATATAATATATAATAATAATAAAATAGTTAACGTAGGCTAACTACAAATTACATTATTATTATTATTATTGTTATAAGTAATCAATTATGAGGTAATACTATATTCTAATAATTACCAAGAAATATCAATATATACCTTTAAGTTTTTATAGTTCAAAATTCTAATTAATATTGATTAATTACTAATTAGTCAATGATTATAATCAATTATTGATATACATTTTTTATTTTCAGTTTTATTATTTTATTATTTTACAATAATTACTGTAATAGTTAGATTGGAAATATATTAATTATTATAAAAATGCAGAAATTATTTTTGTAGGAAAAATATACTCAATAAAAACATAAAATATATATTGCAATAGTTCATAAATAGTTATAGTGAATGAAGTAATAATATTGAATAATAAAATTAAAATAGTTAACCTTGGGTACCAACTAGTTACAATAATAATCGAATTAATGTTATTGTTACTATTAAACATTTACAATTATATTTATTGTGAACTATAAAAATGAATATAATTATGCGAATAATTATAATAAAATAGTTAGCCTAGGCTAGGTTTTAATTTTATTTATTAGATTAAAATAAAATGGTGTTCAATTATTATAATTAATAATTATCAATTACTTAATATTTCAGTTTATTTTATTTTATTTTATTATGAAATATTAACTATTTATTTATTATAATTAGCTAACTATTTCAATATCAGCCAATTATTAGTTATTTAAATTGTTGATAGATCATTATAATTAATATATAGTTAGAAATAAATATTATTACTGTTTATCAAGGTAATAAATTAAGTAATGTTTAATGATAATAACCAATAATATAATTACTTCAATAATTATAATATATTGATGATTATTACTATAAATAAATAGTGTATTGGATAGTTTCCAAAGTGAATTAATTAATTTCTAGGTTGGTTGTTAATTAGTTAACTAGAAAGTTTATTGGTATATTTTTCTATATTTTATTCATTAAATAATTAATAGTTTTACTATTTAATTAATTAATTAGTTGGTTAATTAGTTAATTAGTTGGTTGTCAATTATCTACTTACTTATATATTTTCAAGATGAGAATGAAGCCAAAACATATGGGATAAACTTATTGGTTATAAGTTGTTTGCAATTAAAAATGTTTAGTCATAAATGATTTACAACTAAAAATTTATCCCAAATGTTTTGGCTTTCATTCTCATCTTGAAAAATATATAAACAAGGTGTTTTATCTTTACATTCTCATATTTTAAAACATGGGCATTATGGGATGAGCCAATAAAAGCAACTTAACCCAAAATAAAATAAAAATATTCATGTACACCTAACTATTTAATTCCCTAACTTACCTACCTACTTTTTTACCTACCTACCTACCTACATAAGTAGGTATTTGGCCTAGGTAGGTAAATAGGTCCTATCTAAATAGGGGTTTAACCTAGATGGGTAGGTAGGTTTATAGGTAGGTAGGCATTTAATTCAACTTACATACCTAAATATTGATTTAAATTTAATTTGGACAAATTCAATTACATATGCCACATGGCAAATTTTTATTGCACCATGTGTCACAATTTAAACCATCCAAACATAAAAATTAAACATCTTAAATTATTTCGAAATAATAAAATAATATTTTTAATTATTAAAAGTTGGGACACATGGCAACACATAACTTGTTCCCATCGTTCACCAAAAAAGTCACATCCTAGTTGCAAGTGACAATACATATATGACCAATCAAAAGATGAAGGCATATTTTTTTAATTTTTTCTTTCATTCAAATGTGTTGTCGTTTGCAACTAATGTCAATGCGACTTGCCTAATGCAGCTATTAAGATTTTAGTTGCAAATGTCGCTTGCAACTAAAAATTAGTTGCAAGGACTAGTTATAAAATGGTCATTTTCTACTAATGACAAATACATTACAATCGTTTTCACAAATATATTCCAATTTCCTACTTTATAAAATGAAATGAATAGTTCTTTTTGTAATCTATTCCCTAAGTTCTATTTTAACATAATATGAAAAAATATTGTGAAAATCTTTCAAAAGTTTGAAGTGGAATACATTCAAACATGCACATCCTTGGAAAATAGTACAATATGACACCCCAAAGGGCATCACTGTAATGTGTTGTCACCCAAATGGTCAATGATTTTATTGTGTTCAAGAATGTAGTCCTTTGATCTATAGTCTATTATTAAGGATTTGAAAAGGGTGTGGATTATTCTAAATAGGCTAAAATGCCCAAATATTGAGATTTCAAATCTAACATCCATGCTTATTAAATGAACCCTTATGAATTATTTCAAATATTAAGTTAGTATTACCAACCATTTATTTTGATTGATAATAGAATTTTTATGTGTTTTAAAATTTATTTGGTTCAAAATAATATGTACAAGTGGGCCTTTATGTCATTGGCCCAAGTGTAATAAACTTCAGGGGTGTTAAAAACACAATTTTCTAAAAAATGAACCCTAGTGAATTTATTTCAATTAAAGATATTCAAAACACAAGTTTCTAGAAAATGAACCCTAGGGAATTTTGAATCAAATATATTTTTTTTTCACTAGTAACCAATGTTTAGATGTTTGGTTATGAACTTGTAAAGCACATGAGTCAATTAGAACTAGAACTAGAACTAGAACTAGAACATGCTTCTCAAAATGATACTTAGATGTATGGTATAAATATAATTTCTAACTTGGGATGCTAATGGCAACCAAAAACTAAAGGATATTGAAATTAACAATGACTTTCTATGTGTTTATTTTTAAAACTAATTGACGATAGTGAATTCAGTTGAAAAAAGTCTTGCAACTAATGAGGTTCACAAATATAATCAAGTTTATATGTCGAAGCAAATGTGGTTTCATTGATTCAATATCACATAGTTTTGGATGTGTGTGTAGATAATCATTTCAAGTTAAGTATTAGAATTTGTAAAAGGTATGTGAATGACCCTTCACTTTCATAAGACATAAGGGGAGGTCACTTGAGCCTATTTAAGGGTTTGATTTTGGAATGTTGAGTATGGTGCATGGTAGTGTGTTGCATAATACATTGTGATAAAATTTTGCTAGGATATTTTTTAGTTTGTTTTGATTATTAGTAGAATAGGAAGTAATAAAAATATTGTGTAGCCATCGGGGAACCTTTCTAATGAATACATCTTACCTCCCCATTTATGTGTGTGAAGTGTGGAAATTTTGTGTAGGAAAATAATGCAAGAGGTAATGAAGTTATAAGATTGTTGGGGCAATCCCATTCTTTCTATTGTAACTTAGTTGGCATAATGAAGAGGGCACTACCATTATACCATCATAGTCAATTTATTCTTTGTTTGTATATTTAGTAAAAACTTGTATTTGTGTTTATTGTGGTAATTGGCATAGTGGAAAAAGGGTAATATGCTCGTAGATTTTCATATTTGTAGTTTCATTATTGGGGGTAATTACCAATGTTGACAAGTTATAAGTTTTAGTTGGTTCTAGTTTTGGTTTTTGGTCTAGTTATTAGGCAGCACTGAGGTCATCAATTTTAAATTTTAAAAAAATTGGAATTGGAATCAAAACCGAGAATTGATGGAATTAACCTTTGGTTATAAGCAAAACACTAGTAGAAAATGGTCATTTTGCAACTATCGTATGCAATTGAAATTCATGTTGTTGCTTTAAACAAGTTGCAAATGACAAACAATTGCATGTGACATAATATACATGCAACAAATATATACATTATACGTATTCAATTTCATCCACACCTTATATGGTTTCATCTAGATGTAGTTGCCTTAATGTAACTTTCCTTACAATTACAATGCAATTAATCAATGCGTAACAAGTGTATCAAGATTGGGCAAATTGCTTAAGGACACATCATTTAAAATATTTTTTGTGTTTTTAAGATTAAAAATTCCTTGGATTAATCTAAATCATAAAAACTTCTAATGTTAAGATGATGACACATTACACATCATGAACCATTCATTGACCATCTGACACATGCCCATTTTTCAAGGCCAATTATATGGTGGCACATGGAAATTCTATGTTTTTTTATCATTTATGCATTAATTAATTAAGTGTATATAATCCAATTTGGGATTAATAAGACTTTGACACATGGCACCTAGGTATGTAGGTTGAAAAGTGGGGTTAAGCTAGAAAGGTAGGTTTAAAATCATCCAATTTTATTTTAAACTTCAACCATTTAAGTCAAGTTTATTTTATTTGTTCACTTAGTTTGTGAACATGGCTATTGCACCTCCTTATATAGTGTGCAAAATTGGATTGGAAGACAAAAGATATGAGATAAAAAATTTAGTTGTAAGCATTTGCAACTTAGTTGCACATTAGATGCAACTACCACTAATACCTATGCTATGTATTAACTTGGTTTACATACTAACTATATTAATATATTTGAGCTTCACATTGTTGTGCACTACCAATGATGATAACCTATTTTATTTTTTCTTATGTTTTCATATGGTCTTTAATAATTCATCATTATTAATATATGTCAATGCCAAATGTAATTTAAATTAATATTCATTTCATGGACATGAAAAGACACATGTTAATTTGTTCTTTTCATATCCATGCTGGTGGATATAGGAAAAAAATGAAGTAGCTATAAATGGAGGTATTTATTAAGAAAGGTGGGAGATAGTTATTAAGAAAATACATAGGAAATGAAGTAATTATTAAAACAATTGAGGTAGTTATTTTTTAAATTGTCTTTAAAATGGTCCTTCGACAACCATATGAAAAAACATTCCAATTTTTTTTTCATATATCAGTTCCAATTACTTGTCACTAGAATAAAAAGGAATAGATACTAAAAGGTAATAATATAATCATATTGATTAAATCATAATAAATTAATCATATTCACTAGTAATATTTTTTAATTTATGTTTATAAGTAATAATATTAATTTGTATAATTAAAACTATAATACATTTTTAATAATTATGATTATCCACAATAAATAGTTATTAATCATATTATATTATTATTACTTAGCTTTAATTAATAGTTAATTAAGGCTAGTATGTAAACTATTAACATAATTAATCATATTTTAATATTAAACCTATTTTAGGTTAATAGGTAACCTAGGTTAAAGTATTTATAGGTTTTAATGTAATCTACTAATCATAGGCATAATAGCATAATTAATATTATAATGAAAATAATAACCAAAAAATATTAATTAGTGAAGAAAAATATTATTATTATTAACAACTGGTAGTTACAATGATAATATTGAATAACTCAAACTATTCATATTAATTGATTAATTTTTATTATATCGCCAAAAGATGTAGCTCGTATGTTTTGAAATTTTTCTGTGTTCAATTTTTATTTTTATTTTTCCCTTTTTCTCCGAATTTACACTTTAAAAAAGAAAATTAGAAGTTTCCAAATAAAATTCCTTAATAAAAAAAGGTTTTATTTTCCAATTTTTGAATATATATATTGGATTTAAAAACTCACTAAGTATTGAAATTTTATTAAATTCTATTTTTGAATTCTATTTGTCGAATAAAATTCACCAAAACCTTAAATCGTTGATAAATGCTAATAATGTGTAAAAAAATAAAGTGTACATATATATAGTTCATATTGTTAATTTAACTTCATAGTTAATTTGACCATGGTAAATTTACCTTCCTAATTAGTTTAACAACGGTTAGTTTTGTCAAAATTAATTTAACCATTATTAATTTAGCCTCCTAATTGATTTAATCATTTAGTTAATTTAGCCATCATTATTTTTGTTTCGTAATTAGTTTAACAATTATTAATTTAACATAGGTTTAATCGATGTTTTGTTTTGGCTAGCCTAGGTTTAACTTTAGTTAACATGACTTTAACCTCAATACTAAAGGTATAATATTACTATACATAACTTAAATAGACATATTGGGTATATTAATTTAGGTATGTATTAGAACTATGTCATTATTTTTACACCACATATCCATTTTGTACACATTTAGTTGCATGTCAATTGCACACACAACTATATAGCCCAAAAATTATATGGTATTAAATTTGTACTTGCAAATATGACTAATGTAGTTGGAAATGATAACTAGTTGCATATTGACTGGTTCCAAATCATATTTTGCACCTTTTATATATATATATAATTAAAAAAAATTAAAGTTAGACATGTGATTAATTTTGAGGAAAATTCAAGGTTTGAAATAATAAAAACACCATTTTTTCATATTAATTTGGGGGTAGGGTTAGAGGTGGCATTAGATAAATGCATGAATGAGTGGTTCATTGTTTCCCAAACAAATAGTTCACAAAAGCCCATTCTACAATGTTAAATTAAAAAATTGATTTGGTCTCATTAGTTAGATGGTAATAAAGTGCATGTAGCAAAAAAAATTAAGTCAATATTAATGAAAGCCCAAGTAAACACCCAAAAGTGTAGGCTTTGTTGGAAAAAGTGCAAAACAAAGGAAAACTAAAACTACAAGGGACTTATGAAAATAAAGGCCCATTTTGATCATGAAAAAGTTCAATATTATTTAATGGTTAAAGTTTTGAAGACAAGGTTTTCAAATATTAATCACTTTAAATCATTCGGTTTAAAATTGTATTTCAAAATCATAATTTTATAAAATTCCAATCAATTAATCAATCCATATTTTTCAATTTCAAAAGTCCATAGCAAAAAGTGGGTGTATACTTTCAAAAAAAAATTATGAAAATATTTTCATAATCAATTTGTTAATTTAAATCCAAGTCCCAATTAACAAATTTAAGAATATGTGTTTCAATAAGAGACATTGAAATAAGATGGGTAATACAAAAACCAAAAAAATGTCACAAAAGTGTCACCCATTCATGCAATCTACCCCATTAGGCATGCAATTGTTTCTTCTTTAATGTGTCTCAAGTATGTAATCTTTTTTAATTTTTTTTATTCTTAGTTCTAGGCAAGTAATTGATATAGATGTTCACACGGGACCAATATAATGCTAGAGACTAGAAAAAATCTAGTTTTGGGTTCTTTGCAAGTAGGTAAAATTTGGAGTTGGATACATCTTGGAATTCATTATTTTTTAAATTGAGAATTGGGGGTCTTGAAATGTGAAGAAATGGGGCCAAAATCAAACAATAAAATTTTTAAGAATCCTTGACTAGAGATTGAGGTGTAATGGAAAATGGGGTTACCCTAACTTTTGAGCGCCCACTGATTAGGGAGCCTAATTGACGTTTCTTTGAGCCGTTTTGTGTCTGTGACGGCCGCCTTTACATTACATCTGCATGGGTTAC
>Ga0116231_10009950_pt1 | contig 15633 bp, 10 predicted proteins | sample S1TSphgellanicum_2_FD_89695 | JGI IMG/M metagenome (GOLD analysis project Ga0116231, IMG submission 89695) | Host-associated microbial communities from peat moss isolated from Minnesota, USA - S1T2_Fd - Sphagnum magellanicum MG | ecosystem: Host-associated > Plants > Peat moss > Unclassified...
AAAATAAAATTTCACAATGCTTCTATTCTGCTGAACATTGAAAATAATGGCCCCTTTTTACCATTTCCATTGATCCTCTAAAATTCTCCCAAACCTACCAAACTTTAATTACACAATTAATTATTAGTTCACTAATGCAAAAAAAATTCAGACCACCAAATCCAGCAATTTCATTGGCCATAATTTTTTTTTCTTGACACCTACATACATACATACATACATACAAGCGTATTCAACACCCTCCCAAGAAGAAATGTGATAAAAAAAATTTAAAAAAAAACTTTTCAAATAAAAATTAAAATGTGGCAATTTTTCTTTAGAAAATACGCAACAAGATATCCTTCTTTTATTTTTGACAATTTGCACGAAACTTAACCAAAAAGAAAAGAAAAGAAAAGAAAAAACAAACAAGGCTACGCTACTATTATGGATAATCTTCACTTAGGCTACATAAAAGGAAATTCCTAAAAAAAGAGCAAAAAAAAAGGCCACTACAGGACTGAAAAGTGAATAATTTGCCATGGCACTAGGGTATTATTAGTACACTCAGGGAATATATTAATATTAATAACTCATTCTAGACAACCCTAAAAACCCTATATATATAGACAAAAATTGAAGAAAAAAATTTTACAAGAAAAAAACACGAATAAAGAAGAAGGGGAAGAAAAAAAAATTAAAAAATAAAAAATATATAAATATATATATATATAGACAAAAAATAAAGAAAAAAAATTTTACAAAAAAAAAACACGAATAAAAAAAAAGGAGAAGGAAAAAAAAAATGAAGTGAAAAAAACCAAATGAACTACCAAACAAAAGACGCGTTGAGATGCAAAATAAGTAAGTGCTTTTATTGCGACTCAGCTCGACTGAAAACAGAAAACGTAGATTTGAACCAAAGAAACAACCAAATGAGAAACCATAATTCGTCGTCAATTGTTGACAATCCATCCATTTTGCTTTTGCAGTCGACGATCTCTCTCACACACTTCTTCTTGTTGACATTTTGACAGTTTTTTGCGCATCACCTCAAGTCCACCCCTTCCCCAAGAAGACCCCGAAAAACAGTAAACACCACACTACACTACACTACACTACGGTAAACACGCCCTCCCCTGCCCCACCCCCTCCCCAACACAAACACAAACTTGTTGCAGCAGCAAAGCCTGCCTTTCTCTCCTCCATTTGCACTCTCAGAAGAAGCTTTTAACAGATTCTTAGCTCACTCACAAACCCCAAGAAACTGAAACACAGAAAACTTACTTGCAGCAGTTGGTGATCTATAGATCCAGAGAGAGAGAAAAAAATTTGTTTGGGGGAAAGAAACAAAGAAACCAAAGAAACAAGCAACACAGCATTTAACACAACATACCGATTTTTTTTGTAAAATAATTTTTTTGCTTTGCTTGTGTGTGGATGCAGTCTGTTGTTGTTGTAGTATTATGGCTTGGATTGCTCGCTTGGTTTTAGGTTTTGTATTGTTGTTGTTGTTGTTCTCGTTTCCTCCTCCATTGGCTTCTTGGAACCAAATTTCTGCAGTTGCAGCAGCTGCTTCTACAGGGTGTTCCCTTCCGCAAAACTCCTCTACTTATCATCCAGAAGGTGGGGTATTTACACAAGTCTGAGATGGTGATGGTGATGTTGATATTGATGATTTTTGATTTATGTCCCATGCATTTTGTTTTTGGAAAAGGAATTGTGAAATTGGGTAGTTGTAAGTCAAACCCAATTCTTTGGCTTCACAGATATGGCTCCCACAACACAATTGGGTGGAAATGAAAAAAGGGATCATCATCCTTTGTTGCAAGTGTCTTTGGAAATCTGTTTGGTTTGCGAGGACGTGAATCCCCATGTTTTTCTGTGCTTTTTCACTTGTAGTAGCTGAAAACGATCGTATTTTGTGGATGTTTTGTGGGTCATTTAGTGTTGGCGCTCCAAAACCTGTTCCGACAATGGAACAGTCCAGATATAGCTACAAGTCTACCACGTTGGAACTCCACACTGAATCCTTGCGGAAACCAAAGTGCAGCAGCATGGGGCGGTGTGGTTTGTGAGTTCAATACCACGCTTTGCGTGAACACCATTCTAGGCTTGTACGCTGCTTCTTCACTCCTGCCCCCTCCTCTGTTTTTTCTTTGTGCGATTATTATATAGCTCTCTCTCACTGCTCTCCTCTCCCTCTCCAGGTTTTGCATCTTGATGATCATCTCTTGAATGTGCACCGATCGATAACCCCACTCTTACTGATTGCTTCTAATCTTTGCTGTGGATCTATCTGCAGGCAACTGGTGGGCACAAATCTGAATGGTCCACTGTCGCCTTCAATTGGAGACCTCACTAACTTGAGAATTCTGTAAGTTTGTCTCATCATCAAAGGACAAGTTTAAGTACCCATTCTCTATGGCAAAATCCTTCTGAAAGAAAGAAGAAGACAAAGAAGAAGAAGGAGCTCTAATTAGGGTTTTGTGATTTTTTCTAGGTTTTTGTCCTGTGCACTACCACTGTCTGTACATCTGATCAGAGCTTTTTCTGGTCTTGACTGATCATCATCATCCACTTTATTGTAGGAACATAGCAGGTAATCCGAACCTCACAGGAGGGCTGCCGCAGGAAATTGGAAACCTAACTGGATTGGTTATACTGTAAGATGCAATTCTTGCTTTGAAAATTCCTTCAGGGTTTGATTTCTGCAGTTGGTTTGTCATAGATCCATTACCTTGAGTTGTATTGAACAGTGGGAAAGTTGAGGTGTTTCTGTTGCATGACTGTTTGTTTGATTCTTTGATTTGAGCAAAGTTTCTTTGGTTGGGTTGCTTTATTGCAGGGAGCTTAATGACAACAATTTCACCATGGACCTACCTGATTTGAGTAATCTAAACAACCTGCAAACTCTGTACGCTTCTCAATCCTTTGAAGTGAAAAGCTCAGAACCTTGTTGCTGAGTACATCTGCAGAGCTTCAGGGTTGTAGATTGTTAGTATCTGGGCAGATGTCATGGGGGAGGCTTACTGTTCTCTTCTCCTCTGGGATTTAGGAGGAATTTTCCTTACTGTCATTTGAAGCAAGCAGAGATTCTGGTCAGAATTGTGACCTGTTCATGGGATATCAGATGGTATGTTGTTGTTGTGGTGCAGGGACTTGAGTGGAAATTCTCTTGAAGGTCCATTTCCTGCATGGATTGGGGGCTTGACTCTGCTCCAGCGTGTGGACTTGTCTGGAAACAAGTTTCAGGGGAACATCTCTTTTGCCTCTAATGACTCCAACACTGCTTCCTACAACCTCCCATATGTGGTGGAAATGTGAGCCTCTGTCTTATATTCTGACCCTCAGCTGATAAGGACTTGCTTAGCCATTTAAGGCATTTGCTCCTTGCTGGTACAGCAAAAGTAGGGTTCACTTCAGTATCATCTTTCTGAAATCTGAATGTCAAATGGAGTCACTTTTTCTCAGTTGCAAAATAATGTTGCTTTGGAAGGTGTTCTTACTTGTACCCAGAGGTACTAAACAAAGAATGCTGGAAATGGATTGCAGATCATTGGGTGGTAACAACCTTGGTGGACAGTTGCCACACCTTGATATATTCAACGGCCTAAGAAAGCTGTGAGTAAGCCATCCTGGTAATCTGTTTTGTTTGCTGATCTTCATAATAATCTTCTTGATGTTTCCCATATCTACAAAGTGAGGTGAGGAACCCACATTAGCTTGAACCTCTTTGAACTCAATTCTGAGCTTGAGTGGAGATCCTCCTCAATGAAAGCAGGTTCATTTCCTCTTATTTGTATTTTGTCATGGGGGACTGCCAGGAACCTGAGTGACAATCAATTTGAAGGACCGCTTCCTGATAACTTTAGTGGACTCAATCAGCTCACTGTGTTAGACCTATCGCACAACAATTTTTCTGGACCATTTCCATCTACCATGGCCAATCTCTCATCTCTTCAGCAATTGTAAGCTCTTACTGCTACTACATTTGCTTTGCCTGGCTGTTTTGATATGTGGTCAGATTGCAATTGATCAAGGAAGAATGTTATGAATCAGACAATGGCTCAAAAACTGCAATGCAGTTAGTTTTCTTTCTGATGGATTTGCTAGCCTCATACCAAACCTGTGCTCACTGTTCGATACTTCTGAAGCTCCATAGCTCCATAGTTGCCTTCTGTGCTATGCAGACACAGAGATGACTCTCCTTCATTCTGAGACAAGAAAAAAAAGAAGTTTAACAATAGCTTGACAGGTTCTTAGGTCAGCAACTTTCTGAGCATAGAGCCCCAAATCTTGGAATCTTAAGAGACTGGGTTGAATGCACTACCAAGTTATATATCAAGAATTTTTGCAAATGGACTGCAGATCATTGAGTGGTAACAACCTTGAGGGACTGTTGCCAGATTTTGGTGGTATCTATATCCTTCAAAATCTGTGAGTAATCAATCCATCCTGGCAATATGTTTTAGGCTCAATCTTCTTGATTTGGTCATCACCTGAAAAACCTTAGTTGCAAAGTAGATTCATCCTGTTTTGTTCATCTTCTGAGCTTTAATTGAGGAGGTGAATTCCTCTTATGGTGTTTCATTGTGGAGACTGCCAGGAACCTGAGTAATAACAAATTTATGGGACTACTTCCTGATAGTCTTGGGAGCCTCAAGCAGCTCACTGTGTTGGACCTATCACACAACAATCTTTCTGGAACATTTCCATCCACCATGGCTAACCTTACATCTCTTCAGCAATTGTAAGCTCTCACTAATAGTGTCTGTGAATTTCATGAAGTCTTGCTTCACCCAAGTTCTGGGTGGATTATTACACACTTATCTACACCTGCCTTTGGGAGTTGGTGAAGTCATTGGGTATTCATGGCAGCTTGTTGAGCTGCTATTTGTGATGAGGATGATGGTCTGACACTTTGTGAGCAACCCTCACAAGGTTATCGACTTATGACTGTACTCATGGTCATGTTACCTTCAAACTGTTGTTGTGCAGATTTCTCTTCAATCTCATAGATATGACTTTAGTTTCTGATTACATTCACAATCAAGTTTGGAATTTTCAGGCTTGTAGGACCATGTCAAAAACTTGATCTGTGGAATGGATTGCAGAGACATGGAGAGTAATGATTTAACTGGTCCCTTTCCAGCTGATCTGATCTGGGGCTTCCAAAATCTTCAACTTGTGTAAGTGCCATTTAAGATTCTTTGGCCATTTTGCAGTCCAGGTGTTTAGTCCACAATACAATTGTGCACAATGAGCTTTGTGAGTTTGCAAATATCTGAGGCCATACCATCTCATTTTTTGAGGTGCACAAAGCTTGACACTGCACCTGGCTGCATGTGACGTCATACCCATTTGGAGTTGAGATTGACCCTACCAAAGCATCAAGAAGCCCTCCAAAACCACAGGAACTCTAGCCCCCTAATTTGGAGACAATATAGTCCTAATTAGGGTCCTAATTGTAATGCCAACAAAAATCTCCAGAACAAGAAGGCACTTGAGGAGTATAACCACCTTTTGCAATCTCACAACTTCAAGTGCAAGGAGTCATTGATCACACACAAATGTGCTTCTAGGTGTCTTTTCATAAAATTTCCAATAAGTAAGATAACCTATGGAAGTGTGATTGGGTCTTCCTCTGGATGTATCTTCTAGGAAGTTCTGATAAGTGCATCATTGGATGTCAAATTGTTAGTACTGGAGGAGACCTGACTGTGTACCACAATGAGATCTCTCTACAGGAACTTTGCCAATAACAAGTTCAATCAGAGCTTGAATTTGACGAACATGGCATCTAAGCTTAATACATCAGTACTGGAGGTGCTTTCTTTGGTCAATAACAGCATCACAAGTGTACTGTTCCCCAGTTCAGTTTCTTCATCCCTAGCATACGCAGATCCTCGTTTATCGAATGATATTCTGTATGTTTCCCTTTCATCCTTCCTGTCAATTGATAGTTGTTTGGGGTTTAGAAATATGTTTTGACTACTTACCAAGAAAGCTGCTCAATTTTCAGACTGGAGGTTGATGAGTTAAATGAAAACTGACCCAAATTGTGATATGATCATGTAGATTTCCAATTTATTCAGTTTATTGAGTTTTTCATGTATGAGAACACTTTCCATTTGCAGCCTTTCTGGAAACCCATATTGTGAAGGTGATCTACAAGAAGGAATCCAAAGACAGATTTGTCAAGTGGATCAAAGCAATCCTTCAATGGCAGGCAATAAATCCTTCTCATCACTACATCTATTTTTAGGGATGCACATCTTCTACAATCTTTTGTGAGTAAGATGTGTCTGTGAATGTAACACAAATGTTCTAAGGTTTAACAAAATCAGTCAAATGCAGCTGAAGATATGAGGGCTTGATCATCAAGTGTGGTCTTAACTGCTTATCAGAGCCTAGCTTCAGTCCATTTGCACAGTTTTTAATTGGTTGGCATCCGTGATGTTTTCAGTGAGTGTTTTTCATGATCAACCTGGTAGTTAGTGCCCAAGTACCATAATCAATCACTTTGCTCCTGTGTAATCATCTTGATCCTGTATATGTGGCCAATATAATCCTTTTGTTGGCATGGGTTTATGGGAACAGTGAATCACAAAACAGACACAATAATCATCACAGTATTGGGGGTTGTTGTAGTTCTACTCCCTGCCATTTTCATGACAATCCTATGGCAAATGTGGAAACGGGTTTCTTCTTTCCAAGGAATTCAACAAGGTGAGCTGTAGATTCTCTTTTGGGTCTTTGCATACACTGCTGCTGAGAGCAACATTTGGATTCTAGTCTTTGAAACTGCAACAAAAGGGGTATAAAACTGGATTCCTCATTCTTATGCATGTTCAAATGTAACTAGCGCTTTGATATCCTCTGCAGCATAGAGTTCATATTATCCCCAATGGACTTGATGAAACGTTCCATGCATTTGTATTAGGCCCCAAACTGTCTTCTAGAGCCACCAAAACCTCCATGATGTGGTTACAGATGTGAAAGCCCATTCCTAACCTAAATACCCCATAGGCTTAGATGGTCATAAATCTCAGAGTTGACATAAAAGGTTTGAAAATGGAGATGGGCTGTCCAGTTGACTTGTGCCTGGCACTTGAATTTTATTCTGGGTCCGCAAAGGTCAGTGGAATTGATTTTCAACTTTCTGTGTTTGTGGACCAGAGTTTGCAACAGAACAAGTGCAGCCCACTTTGTATTCTTACAACCAGTTGAAAATTGCAACCCGAGATTTCCATCCTGACAATAAATTGGGTGAAAGTGGCTTTGGTGTTGTTTACAAGGTAATGCTTACAGTCCCTTCTATTTCTGCTTATACAGTCATGAAAATATTTATGAAGTATCCAAAGGATCAGTGAGATGCTCATCCATAGAAGGTAGCAGTTGATTGTTTATAATATGTCTAGATGATGTTGGTTTTGTATTTGGAACCAAATCAATTGATGGTTGTCCCTCTAACTAATGTACAGGGTGTTTTGTCGGATAAATCGGAAGTCTGTGTAAAGCTATTAACAACATCTGTGCAAGGAGTAGCTGAATTTCTCAATGAAGTGGTTCTCCTTACGGGCATTAGACACCAGAATTTGGTGAAGCTCAAAGGATGCTGTTTGAATGAAAGTCAACGAATAGTTGTTTATGAGTTTGTGGAGAACAGAAATCTTGCTGAAGCTTTGTGGGGTATGTCCATTTTCACCCTTAGTTTGCTTCCCTTGCCACCTTTGAAGAAGACAAAGTTCACAGCATATTTAGGAAAAACATCTGAGCTACAATATCTATTCTGACATCTTTTGTAATTACTCTAGATTATGTATAGTTCCAGTAGCATAATTAGTCTCTTTTCCACAAATTGCTTGATGTGTCTAGTTGGTGATTTAAACCTGTTCTTGAGAGGAAGAAAAAACCTCAAAATATTAGAGCTAGTATTAGAAAACAATTCATTTGTGTAATAATATTTTGGAGTAGAATTATCATTGATTTAATGTCTTCACAATTAAGTGCTAGAACCACACTTCACAAATGGGGTTTTCACATAAGATAGACATGACTTGAGTTCATCAGCACATATGCATCTGTTTGTGCATGGCCCAATAGCTTTTGCCATGGGCTCAATTTCAGGGTAGCTTGGAACAAAACAACCCATTTTCATGTCCACACGCAAGTCACACTTTGATAATTGAAGCCTTTTGGGAAGATATATGCAATTGACTTCTGGAGATTTTAGGAGGGGTAGTTGCTTAAAGATTATGCACAAAATCTAGCAAGCAAGGAAGAGGTGCATTTGACATTGGTGATGTTGTGTTTAATGTGACACATGATATGCATGATGTGTAGATGCCCCTTCAAACAGCAATTTTGAATTGGATTGGCGGACCCGCTTCAATATTTGTTTGGGAATTGCACGGGGCCTTGCTTACCTTCATGAGGAGTCACAACTTTGTATAGTGCATGGAGATATGAAGGCACAAAACATCCTCCTTGACCAAAATTTGAACCCAAGAATTGGGGACTTTGGTTTGGCTCATTTATTTCCCGATGAAAAAAGTCACTTAACCACAGTTCAAGTTGCTGGAACCTTGTAAGCATCTTGGACAAGCTCCCCAAAAAACATTTATGTTTAATTGTAGATTTACTTATCAAGCCTGTCATCATGCAACTAGGATAGGTCTTGCTGCCGTTTTTTTGCTATCTTACTTTTCTTCAATAGAAGTTGCAATGTTTTTGGATGTTTGTGGTTGAGGTAGGTTTTGTTAAATTAACAGGACTTAAATCTCCACCAAACAAGTTTGAAATGGGCCCAATTGACTTTTTATAAGCAGCTTATAACTGGTGTGTTAGTTTGGTGGGATGTTGTGTTTGTTTTGTGCTACAAGAAACCTTAGTTACGGCCTTGGGTCAAATTTGCATTCATGTCTTTCCTACAACGTTATTGAACCCATGTGTCTTTTTGGGTCAAAATTGCAGGCCTGGATACTTCTCACCTGAGTATGCAAAAAATGGCCAACTCACTGAGAAAGTGGATGTTTATGGCTTTGGAGTGTTGGTGTTGGAAATTGTGAGTGGAAGAAAGAATACTGATTTCACGTTACCAAAGGAGAACGTGTACCTTGTAGAATGGGTATGCACTTTTTTTGACCTCTGTAAAATAAATGGTTTTCAATGTTTTCAAAGTTCAATCATGGTCAATCAGTTGTGACCATTCGAACTTGGTTTGTATTGTGGGTTGGCTATACAAAATTATGTTTTATGGCTATGGGTACAGGCATGGAAGTTGCATGAGGATGGGAGAGTATTGGATCTTGTCGAAATGAAGCTTCAAGATATGCCAATAAAGGAAGAGTTAAAGCGGGTGGTCAATATAGCATTATTGTGCATACAGAGTGCACCATCAAAACGTCCTACAATGTCAAATGTTGTCGCCATGTTGTCAGGAGATAAAATTGCTGAAGAGGCAACTAGAAGGTCAGAGTTCACAAAGGAGGACGACTTTCAATCTCTCCTTGTGAATGTGATACCATCAAACCCTGGTCTCACTACAGTGAATGAAGATAGCCCCTTGCTTGTGGGCTTGCCAGCAAGTAGTACTACCTCAACTGGAATTCTCCAACTAAGTAGAATGATTAGTAGAAAGTGATTTGTTCCTTTGCATCTCACTTAATTGCACATACCAATTGTAAAGATCATCAAGAGAAACGTGTATTCTATGACCACAATAGTGTTGGGCTCTACTTCATGTACTTCAAGTCAATATTTTTGTTCAACATGCTAAAAATGAAACTTAAGACCGTAGCATATCTATGACTAGCATTGGATGGTTTCATGATTAAGTATAAAACTATTGGTTGAAATAACAACTACTAACAAGTATCAAGTTTAAATGCTTTCAACTTTCTACTTTAGAAGGCTGACCTTTGGTTGCATTAAAACTTTTCAAACATTCAAACATTAAAACTTTGATTTTAAAAATGTAAAAATGTAAAAATTCAAGTTTCACATGTCCAACTCCATTTATTTGATAAAACAAAACAAAATTGCGGTGCTAGGTTTGGAAACAATGATGGTTTTTAGCTTAATTATACTTTGTGAAGCGTGTAAGGCAACCTAGTTATAAATCTAGTAACATGGGGATCTTAGGGCATGGTAATGTCATCCTCTTGGACTTACAAGTGTTTTCAACAAGCACAAGGTTTTATCTTTCAAGGTTGTGACGTTTCTTCACTTGTCATTGCCCTTTAATGCACTTGTATTCAAATAGTCAATTCCAGTTTGTTGACATTGAACAAAAACCACATCCTTTTGCAATTGTAGTGTTGAAATGTAATTCTACAATAATGGTGAGAAATTTCTTCTCTCAAAGTGCTTCTTGAGGATAACTAGGAATACCAAATGTGGGAAGACAATATTTAAGACATGTGGTAATGTGTTTGTGATCACACCTTGTGGTTCTTTCACCGCATATCAATATGTATCTATGAAGATCATCAAAGTTTTCTTAACCTTGTTTATGTTGAGACTAACATAAGTGAAATGTTGGTTTATGCTTCAAATAATCTCATTTGGTATTGGTCTATTGATATTACAATGGATCATGTCATGTGCAAAAAATTACTATAATTTTTTGTGTAGACATATGATTGTGTTTGTTGGGATTTAAATTATGATGAGCAGAACTCAATTCATATTTGGTCAAAAAATTGTTGAATGTTCATTCCAAGCCTTTGGGAATTGCTTCAAGCCAATCTCAAGACCTAGTTTCCCTTTTGTGTTTCCCTTTCGTGCAACCTCAAAGCCTTCAACTTCTTCCATGAATAAATCTTCATTCAGACTTCAATTAAAAATGACAATTACAATTAGATTGAATAACATAATATGCCTATCATGAATTGCAACCTTGCAAAAAATTGTATAAATAAAATCAATTTGTATCACTTTAGGAGTAAACATGTCATTGAGGCCAACATTTTTGTAAGGTGCAAAAGTCAATTTTTATTAAATGGACCAACTATGGGATTGGAATTCATTAACTAGGCATAAATTAAATTTTGACATTAGTAGACTTTTGGTTTTGTGATATAATCCCAAGGTTTCATTCTTTGGCCTCATCCCTTCAATTCAAAATTTTGGGAAGGTAAGAACTAAACCTAGTTAGCCAAAAAATTAGTAATAAGGAACAATAGGTACAAGCACTAGGGGTGGGGAGGAAGGCAAAAGACAAAAAAAACAAGCTACTATAAAAAAATTCAAGGGCCAAGAATAATAATAGCTCCTAAAGGCTTGAGATTGAATCATTCATTCATGCAAAAATTCTTGCATTGCAACTGTGTGTGTAAAAGTATCATCTAATCTCAAATCTCCTTTATTTTTTCATTACACAAAGCGAAATTAATCTCTATGTGCAACATGTTAGATATTATAAGATATGCATTTTCAAGATTCAAATTTGATAAGGTATGGATTAAGGTTTAAAACTTTGTAAATAAAAAGAATTACATATACACTTAGAGGACATAATGTTCACATCCTAACATCATAATTTTGTGCATTTTTGTATCAACTAATTCGTTGGCATAAGGGTAAGTAGTTCATACTTTTAATAATTAGGTTGCATCACAACTCTTCATTTTTCTTTTTTGATAACCAACAATTTTTGGCCGCCTCCTCCTTTTGGAAAGAAATGATCAACCTTTGCTCCAAATTGGAGCCTCTATAATTTTAAGTTTGTTATTCAAGCAATGGAGTTGAAATACACCTCCTAGGTTGCTTGTTCGCCTTTTTCCCATATGTTCAACATGCCTTTCATTTCCTTTTTAAGGGGATTTTTTATTCCTTAAATGTTTATAATGCTTTTGCCTTTATTGTTCATACTTGAAAGCTTACATGTCCACAAACTTTATCTTCCATTAAAAAAACTTCCTTCAATGAAGATTCAAAAATATTGCATGGCAAGTTGTTTTCAATTGATTTTTCATCTTTGTAATTTGATTTCTCAAACAAAAGTGTTAGAACATCTCACTTCTATTGATATATTTTTGAAAAATTGTTATTAGAAACATATTTATTGCCGCACTTGATATTTCCTTTGTAAGTCACCCATACGATTGCTTGAAGTCTAAATATTCTTGTGTTAGTTTGATTAGACAATATTTAATAAAGATTAAAGTCATTTCCTAGGTCAAAAACACACTCAAAAAAACCAAAAAGGGCATTGGATGTTAGATTTTATCATAAAAAATAAAAAATTAACTTATTTTCTTCCATTTGAAATTGTGGTAATCATGGCACATTATTCCTTTTTAATACATATGAATGTTTAAAAAATCAAACTAAAAATCCATTTGATCCAAATTTAGGTTTTGGTTTAGTTAAGGACTTTTGAAAGTGAAAATTTCTATCATTAAAAAAGAATATTTTTACAAAGGACTTTCAAAGGATTCATATAATAAAAGTAAGTTGATGATACAAACATATGAAATGATAATAATCTATTAGACATGTTTTAAAAAAAATCATTATTTCAAAAGTGTGGAATTCTAAAACTTTGAAAATTCAAAATATGTACATTTGAAAATTCAAAAATTCAAAACTTCAAGAATGTTTTACCACATATAAATGGGGTATAATGTACATGATTTACTGAATAAAGTTGTAATTTATATTACATAAAATTGAACGTTAGAAAATAAACATGTTTTGGTACGATTTAAAATTATCATCATTTTAAAAAATGAAACATAAAATTTGCAAGGAGTTTGTACATTTTTACAAACTCATATTTATTTAAAAATGATTGGGAAAATTAATTTGATTTATTGGGGAAATTCTAATAAATTTTCATAACAAGTTGGAAAAAAAAATCAAAAAATCAATTGTATGAAAAAATTATTTTGAGGAAAAAAAACATGTAGTCCTAATGTAAAGTAACACTTACATTGCTCCTATGATTGCATTTTGACCCTCCTTATAATTTTGACTATTAGGTATCAAATTATTAGCTTTTTGCATTATGTTCAAAATGACCAAGATATCACTTATCCATTCTTGTGATTTCCCTACTTGGTCATTGATTCATGAATTTTTGATGGTTTGAGGAATCAATGTGTTATTTATTTGTCACAATAGTTCATCAAGTCATTTCACTCCAATTGGTCAAGTTCCTTTGACAAAAAATTGTTGACTATCAAGGTTTGTTGATGTAAAAAAAATTCCTTAGCAAGAATATTATTTCACAATAAAGAGTGGAGGATGAATCAAGTGAGGTTATGGATAATGTTTCTAAATCCATTAACATTTATTAGTTGGGTCTTCAACATGTCAATAAGATATTAGATCATCGTGAAAGGGACATGATCAATGGAACATGTAAAGTTTTTATGATCATTGTCCTATAAGCCACCTCCCACATCCACATTATGTTGGAATCTAATGCCCTACGATAAGGCTTGTTGAGATTTCTTTTCTTTTTAATTAACGTGTACAATGATCCTATCTTGAAATATTCCAAAAGGAATAAAGAATAAAAAACTCAACTTGATGTTGAAACTCAAATCTCCTTACAAAAAGGTCAAATGGGAGTAAGCTTTGATCAAATTATAGTGGTGAAGGGCATTTTATTAACATGCTTAAGTTGTCAAGCTTCCTCTAATTTCCTATAAACCATGATGATGGATGCATTCTCTAATGTCATGTTGATCAACATATAAACGCATTATGTAGGAATTTTTATTTAAAGGAAACTTAAAACACCTGATTGGGAAGTGAAATTTTGATATCAAATAAGGGGGCAATTTGAAGAAATGGGAAACATTGTTGGATCTATGCACATTCTTAGGATTCATTCTCCATTTGCTTCAAGTTCTTAATTTTAATGAAGTTCAATCTACATTCTTAAACACTTGCATTAGCAAAACCTTTTGGGGTTGAATCATCACATCCCATTATGATGATAACCTTTTGTCACAGAAGATGATGGATAAGAAATCAATTCTACCATCATCCAAACACTTTAAATTATTATATGTAAGATTTCAACATCAACTAGGTTTGAGTTACAAGACAAGATTTGGATGCAAGCTTGAGGGTTTTGTATAAACTAATACCAAAGGTGATTTGATAATTGATGCAAAAGCAAATATTGCATCTAGAGAATTGATATAGTGTTGATGTATGCCATTGTAAATGTAATTAGACTCAACCAATGTTGAACCAAACTTAAAGTTGTAAGAAAATTTCAATAAGTTCTTGGTTTGAGCTTGTCTTAAAGCATTGACAAAATTATGTTCATGGATCAACCAAAAAAAGTCTGTTTGTTATCAATTTATTGACTATAACATAAATTAAGGTAGAAAGTTTGATTGATCAAGAAAAAAAAAATTTAGGTTGGGTTGAACTAATTTTTAGGTCATTCAAGTCTATTGGGTTAACCTACTTGATGGGTTGTAGTAGTCAACCTAAATCTACCTTATTCAATTTCAATCTACCAATATTGGATGGCATATTGCAAGCATGTAGTGAAGAAACTTCTTGAATATGAACTTTCTAAATATTTTGGTGAAATGTGTGAATTCATTCAAAACATATCATGTTAGGCTACATTTGGGGTAAAAAAGTCAACCATTCCTCCTAAAACACATTTCTAAACCTAGTTTCATTCAATAAAAGTAACAAGCCAATGTGAAAAATTAGGACCAATTGATATTTTCTTTCTATTAGTTATAATGTTTTATATGTGAATAAAACATTGGTGGGCATAAACATGGTAAACTGAATAGCAAAATCTCCTTGGCAATCTACTTGACAAGTAGAAAAAAAAAAAAAACAAAATCCATGATAAACCATTTATATGTGGAATATTTGTACTTGAATGATTAAAAACAAGATATTTTTTCACTATTGTGCATTAACTTTCAAACTCCATGTTGTAAAAATAGGTTGAAAGTAGATTCTTACATGTCGCAACCCCACTTCGGCCAAGTGTGGGGGGTGAAGCCCAACACTTGGAAAAGTTGGAGGTTGGGAGTCTTCCAGGACTCCCGAATGTTTAGAGCTCGACAACAAGGGGCAAAACACCTCGCATTGGGGTGTTCTTGGTGTCATTGGAAAGGTCTTGAAACTTAGATATCGAAAATGCCCTCGCATTGGCAATTCGGACATCTGCAGCCCAAGTTATGGGTAAAAGAAGGGCCGGGAGTCAAATTGGCAGTTTGACTCCCGACCACTAAAAGTCGAGAATCGACCTCTTCCCGACGTCCGATTTGAGCGTGCGACATGGCGTTAGAAAGATCTCGACGAGGCTACAACTTGGTTCAGACCTCATCGTGATGCAACTCTGCAGTCGGGAGTTATGGCGGTTCAAAGTTCCGAAAGTCCCGCCGGGACAATTTCGGGACTCCATTTCGGGAGTCCCGGGAATTTGTGCCATTCGGATGTAGCCTCCACGACCAGCCGCAAAGAATACTATATGGGGGAAGGTGGTGGCTTCCCCCGAGTTCGGGCCGTGGTGAGTCTTGTGTGTCCAAATGCCCGTGGCAAGTCCCAACACCAAAGGGTGTCCCGAATGCTAAACTAACCCGATTTGGGTGGTTTTTGGATGCAGATTCACATGAGCTAAGTTAGTCCCTCTTCCTAGTCTAATCCCGGGGC
>Ga0116231_10009953_pt1 | contig 15629 bp, 13 predicted proteins | sample S1TSphgellanicum_2_FD_89695 | JGI IMG/M metagenome (GOLD analysis project Ga0116231, IMG submission 89695) | Host-associated microbial communities from peat moss isolated from Minnesota, USA - S1T2_Fd - Sphagnum magellanicum MG | ecosystem: Host-associated > Plants > Peat moss > Unclassified...
AATTCAACAAAACAACCAAACCTTGGAAAAACCGCCCAAACACGAAAAACCCCAAACCCCCCCCCCCCCCCCCGGCCCCCCCCCCCCCCCCCCCAAAGAAAAAGAAAAAGAATCCAAACTCTGGCCGAATGATTTTATTTATTTATCTAATTAATTAATTAGTTATCCCTAGCTCAAATAAAATGCAAAGCAGCCCTTTTATGATAATTCCAAAATACCTGCCCATTCCCAAAATAGGTACCTATCTACCCCTCTTCTCAAGAGAGCCTAACAAAAACTCCAAATTTTTAAAATAAAATAAAACTCAAGAACCTAGACACAACAACATACTACACAAAAGCTAAGCTTCTCTCCCCCCCCCTCCCCCCCAATAACAATTGGGTGAGGAAAGGGGGTTTTTTTTTTTTTTTTTTTTGGTTCCTATTTTGTGATTTCCAAAATTCGGCAAAAATCTCCAAAAAGAGAAATTTTAGTTACATTCACACTGACTGGACAAACAACATTTCCCCTAATTTTTCGTTTGTCCAGACAAAAGTTTGTCACAAATTAAAAACACTAGGTATCCTAGTGAGGAAAGGATGCACTTGTGTGTGAGAAACAAATGCTGAGAATTTAAAATTTTTTTGGTGTCATAATAATAATAGTGTGCACTTAGAACAAACCAAAAAAATCTCCCCACCCCCCAAAAAAAAAAAACTACTATAAAAAATAAAATAAAATAATGCATTACACAAACAACAAATGGGTAAGCAATTCAATGATTTATGTGGTGTTGTGAAGAAGGTTTGAAGTAATGTTAGTGTAATTCTTGCTTGTTCAAGAAGTAGAGACCACCTCCTCAAATGTGCACCAAGCCCAATCAACTTTGTCACCAATCCATAACAACAAGACTAAATATGAAAATACGTTCTCTAAGAATAATTATGGCACCTATCATACGCAAAAATTCTTGTAATTCTTTCAAAATGTGTGATTGAAAACATTCAAATACACATGTCACGATGTGTTTTTTTTTGGTTGGTTTGAACTTTTGCACGGGTGTAAAAAATAAATATGAAAATAGACTACTTAATCACTTTTTTTTAAAAGAAAAAAATTATTAGATTTGCAAAATAAAATAAAATCATGTTGCAACATTTTCTTATTGGTTTTGGTTTGGTAACAAAATTTTAAATGTTTAAATAGGTTCCTAGAACATGTCATCATTTAATGTGAGATCCCTTTTGGGTTCTTCATAATAACTAATGTGATAAAAACAAAATGAAAAAAAATAAAATCATGAATTTTTTTCTTTTACAACAACATGATGTACATTAAAATAAAATTTTAAAAAGTCTTTAACTATGATGAATTTATCATAAATATCAATTATCAATATTAAATTAATGGCAGGGCCATTGTGTATAACACATCTTTTTTCTTATGTTTTCACAAGGTTTTCAATAATTCATCATTATTTATGTCAATGTCAAATTTACTTATTAAATTATTAATATTATTTGGTACAAATGCAATGTCAAATTTAATTTGAATTAATATAAATTTCATGGACACGAATAGATGCATGTTAATTTGTTTTTTCATATTTATGTTGATGATTGAGAAAAAAGAAGAGATAATTATAAAAATGAAAGTTTTAAAAAGTAATATGGAAAAGGTAGTTATTTAACAAAGAATAAGATAATTAAACTTAAAAATGAGATAATTATTTCAATTTGAAATTGTTTCTAGAAATATTCAAGGATGACCATATGATAAGAATTGTCCCTAGAATTGTCCCTAGAATTGTCCAGCAAAATCATATGATATATTCAAAAAAATCATCCATGTACCAATGCCTCACAAAATTCCATCTGTGAAAATTTGCCTAAGTAAAATAAAATAAAATATGTGAATAAAAATACAAGGTGCAATATATTGATTGTTGGGTAAAAATTATAAATTGATTAGTTAAAATAAGAGTACATTTTATTCAAATAATTAATTTAATTATAATATAAAATATGTAATAATTTGAAATAATAAATTATAATTAATATAAGATGATTTTAATATGTGTATATTAGATAATTAAATAATAATAAGGTGAGAAAAAATAGGTTAGACATTTATCTAATATCCCCTAAAAATGATCATTTGACACATATAAATTTCAAACTTTAAATTAAGTGTCCGTTGAGGATGTAAATCTGATTGACGAACTAACTAAGACTAAATATCCAATGTCCCCCCCCCCATTCATGATTGTTATAGAATATATACTAGAGTGCTTTATGACCACACACTTGAAAAGAGATGAAAAAAAAAAGAATAATGCCAAAAGCAAAGATGTTATTTTATTTATTTATTATTTTTCCCTCTCTTCTCTTCCTCTGCTTGGGGGGGGTCAGCTTGTGGTTGAGAAGCCGGACATGATCGGAAATGGAAGGTGGTGGGCTGCATGGGTGATAAAGTCTCTCATCAAAAGGGAAAAGGAGCTGCTGCTACGACTACTAGTACTAGTGCTGTGATGGTGCACATCATGTTGATGTTTTGATTTGGTTGGTCGGTTTCATAATAAAAGTATTGACGAAGGTAGTTGGACTATAGATGCCGATACCAAATCTAGTTCCATACTATGGAACAGGATACCACCCCACCCACTAACCATGGTTGGGAGCCGGCAATTTCCACTTTCAAAACGCCCACCTCGTGCAGAACAAAACGTTTTGATCTGTGTACAAAAGTGCAACAGAAAATATATGTAGCAGCATTGGAGGTGCTCAAGAAAAAGGAAAGACAGGATGAAACTCAGTTTACCACCAAAATTGGTGGAAAAATTAGTTTGGGTCCCAGTTATCGGTTTGATGCCCTATTATGCCGAAACTGGCCATTCTCGCTCCCTAATCGTGAGACTTTACTGATAACTCTATTGCTATTCAATTGTTTGCTGACCAAAAATTGCTTAGGCTAGTGGGTTAGGGTGAAGGATTTGATTTCAATGATGATTGGTTTAAGGAGGAAAATTTGAGGTTTCATAAGTTGTAGTTGTCACTTGGATGGTTTCAAATTGGAATTTGTTTAGCTTGGTCTTCAGTACAAAGATATGAAAAGGTATTTTTTGGATCTCTATTTATTGAAAGGTTTTTTTTCAACATCACATTCAAATAGATTTTCAATACCCTTTTTCATCTATTTGTATCTCATTTTTTTCAATTGTGAATTCAAATTTCATTCAATGCATTTGAATTCAATTAAGAAAATTTGAATCCGATTCAATTCAATTGATAACCATTTGATAATGAATCTTCAAAAATCTAATGACCTAGTTTAATAAACCAATTATCATCCAAGCAGGTTATCAAATTTTTTAAAAATAATTTAAAAAATAAAACACTTTAAATTTTAATAAAAAAACCCTGCATGATCAATTCACTTTGTAGTTGGAGGAGCTCCAGATATCCCCTAGCAAGCTCTGTCCAGCCCATTTTTTGGGCTTGTCTTTTTGCACTTTATGCAATGTGTTACATGTTTTCCTCATGTTTTACACGTTTTGTAAAGAATATTATTAAATTTGCTATGTTGTTGTTGGATGCCAAATTTCAACCCAATATATCTCTTGTGAGAAAATAAGTGTAAAATCCACAAAATAAATTTAGTATTGAAATGGAGCAATTATTTATTTATTTATTTATTTAACATAAGTGCAAGGTGAAAATAATCAAACCTTGTGGCAAAAATCACGTTCAGAGCATTGTTGAGCACTTTTTGCATTGCATAATTCTCGTTAAGGGTGTTTAACATCTTTGCAGCATGTCAACTCACAACCTGGTCTTACAAGAGCTCAATCCGACTTTTGTTATTTTCTCATCTTTTACTTGACTTTTTCTGAATTTTTCACCAAATTTTGTTTTTCCGAGCATGTAAACTTTGAATGCATTGGTTGAGTTTGTAATCTTATTTGGGTATATGAGTAGATTGAGCCACATTTCTAACTAAAGCTCCAATAGAAATAAACTGAGATAAAAACTCCCTTGTTGCATCTTTAAAAACACAACAAAGGAATAACATGTATCAACCAAAAAAAAAAAAAACCACCATTTCACTCTTGTGTGACACATAATTGTCACTCCTGACATATTCCATCCTTTACCCTAAGCTTGAGTTCTTTGAAATGCAAATGCCAATAAGTAAGCATATGATCCCTCCTACTCTTAAAGAAAGAGCAAGCGTAATGACCCTCCCCCTCCAACGCCTTGTGATATACATATGTTGAGCTTCACGATAATGTTTGCTTCATGGCTTATGATGGGTAAAGCTCGGAAGGGGCACATTCCCAAAACATAGGGTTGGACTTGGCGGTTATGGCCTTGTCCTAGGTCCTTTATTCTCAAAATGCCCTCATAGTAATTCTTTGCCCTAGATGTACGTAAATCATCCGCACTTTTTTTCTTTGTATATTTAGGTAGTTCCTAAATCTAAATATGTCATGTTCGGCTTCATTTGGAAAATGTCGCTTGAGGAGAGGATAATGTCATGGCCTAGGATATTTTGGGATACTTTGATTTTTTTAAACTTACTTGAGACTTACGTTTTACAAGATCTTCTGAAATCCAGAAAGGGCCCAATAGAGAGGGGATTTCGAAAGATTTAATTTTATAATTAATCATTTCAAAAAAGATAAAAATAAATATCGTTGCTTTACATAGAGGAAGGTCTTTGCTATGGGGCCTTTTCAAATTTTTGACCTCCCTTGTTGGCCTATCAGCCTCGGGGATCTCAAATCCGGAAGGCCCCCCATAGGAGGACCTTCTCCTATACTTTAGGGCTTTTGTTTAAAATATTTATTGTAGGTTGAGACAAGAAAATTGGTGAGATTGAAAGGGGTTAAGCAAAGAAGAAGGGCCTTTAATAGTAGTAGGTACAGGCTTATTGCTACTATGTATGTATTCTCACAGTCTTATCACCAACTGCTTAATGTAAGTTACATTCTCTCTATTCCTGTGTCTTTTGCTCTGGTACCCATTTCTCCTTCTCTCCTCCACAATCTTCTACAGCTTCAGATTCTGTCAATCTTTTTTGTCCCTGGAGTTCAATTTCATGCTTTCATTTTTAAAAAATTTCACATTGCTAGAAAATTGAATCATATTGGTTGATGCAATAATATAGCATTTAAATGTTTGCAAAAGTTTGAATCCATCTCAGTTGGCTTGAAATCCCAGAGTCTCTCTAGAAAAGCATAACATGCATGTTCACTGAAACTCTGCTTGAAAGATCTGGTCTGGAATTCTCATGCACTTTGTCCTTGAATGTTTTTTTGTTCTTTTAGTTTGGCATAGAAGGGAAAAAACACTCGAGGATCTCTTGTGAGGGAAGAAGTAGGGTCTGTGGGGGGGCAGGGGGTTATATAATGGCAAATTATGAATCAAACATTCTTCAAAGCTTTGTGGGTTTTGTGGTAATTCTATCAGTTGTTTTGATGATTGTGAGTGTCCCACAAGCCTATGGTAGACATCAGGGATTGACAATAGAGAAGAAAATTGGTAATCTATTGGGTTCGTGGGATGTGGAAAGCTTGTCCATAGAGCAGCAAGAACAAGTAATCAAACTTGGGGACAAGATGGACATGGGAACTCGCCATCTTCTTGCTACAGATCCTTACACCACCACTTTTGGCGCATGAAACAATGATGCACAACACTTTGGGGGGGGGGCGGGGGCGGGGGTTTGTGCGTGAGGCATGTTCCTTTGTGGAGAGATTGAGTTCTTTTGCAAATGCTAAATGGCAGATAAATCATCCAGTACCTAGAAAAGACGTTGAGGTCTGCAATTATGTGTTCAATTTGCTTATGTAGTAATCAAGCTCAGCTACAATCACTGAAATCTGTTCTTGTAAATGAGGATCCTCCTCTGTAGAGATGGGAAAAAAAATGCAGATAGAAAGATAAAGATTCTCAAGGTGAAACAGCATAAAAGACCAAAACTGTTGGGCCATAAATGGACAATTTGCAAAGAGAAAATAACAAATGTTATTTCCACAATGTTAATGTCTGTACTTACGTGGATTGAATACAGAATAAGTCTCAAATTCTCACAGGAGTTCTAAGCATTGGGGTGAGGTGTGAGGGTTTCTCTTTCAACATTTCAGCACACTTTGAAATATGCACATCACAGGATGAAACTTCCAAATGTTTTTTGTCTTCACATACATCAGGACATACATCTTTTGCTTGTGCAATACAAATGATATATCTAGATGAGTATTGCAGAGACATCTCCACAACACCACTTTGCAGGTAACATGACAGCAAGTGCAGTCCTAACCTTAGGAGAGGTGCTCACAATGTTAGACCCATCACCTTCATCACCAGAAACAGTGACAAGCTGCCATGGCTACCCACTTATTTCATCTGCTCCTGACAGTGGGTGTAGATATGAGTATACACATCTTTTGCTTGTGGAATACAAAATATATGCGATAAACTGCTCAGCAACAGTTGTGAAACTAGAGATGCGAGGTGACTCAGAAGGGCTGCTGCATTCTTGACTGAAATTCAAATGTGAACCTGCTCAAATGGAGAGGCAACCAGTTCCACAAATGTCAGAGCAGTTTCTAAACCTTGGGCCATCTGAAAATTCAACAATTTGGATCCCATGCCTAAGTACAAACATTTCTATGCTATCAATATGATGAGGACTATGGCACCCTTCAATCTGCCTCTAATAAAGGTTCTGTAACATTCATTGCTGCTGCCTGTGCACAAAAAAGACAACAGTGAGCACAACAGCACAACATCAGCAGCTTGCATAGTTGCCAATAACATCAGGAAAAAGAATTCAAGCTTACTGCATTCGAGAGCTGCAACAAGCTTTCTGTCACATGTCCAGAATCAATCATTCTTAATTAACAATTCAGTATTGAGTTGTTACTGTACATCTCATTCTCTTTGATTTGCTGCAATGACCAGTCTTTGCAACTTGCTTTGTGATATTTGCAATTGTTTTGTAGCAACTTGTGTGATCCTAAGGTTGAGTGGAGAGCTCGTTGTGAATCCGTGTTTTACGCATCCCTATTCTCTCATTGTTCTATTATCAATTTTCCCCAAAATATACTCCAGTGCATACGGTTTCACAAAACACCCCCCCCCCCTTCCCCTCCTTTACTGCACAGACATGGATGGATGATAAGCCTCCCACAACTGCAACATAACTACTCATTCATGAACATCCATAACCCTGACGATTTAATCCAATGTAGGGATACGTTAAATCCAATGTAGATGACGATTTCCATCCAATGTAAAGTACGTTAAAAATTCTTTTTGTGACGATGTAATCCCATGTAGAGTTACGATATCTGTGTACGAAAATTTCATCCAATTTAGAGTACATTATTCAGTATGTGACCATTTAAATCCATGTAGAGTAAGTAATCTGTATGTGCCGATTTCATCCAATGTAGAGAGTACGTTTTTGGGTTTGTAATGATGTAATCCCACCGTAGCCTACGTTATCTGTTTATGACGATTTTGGATTTCATGGACGTTGGACACATTTTCATCCACTTACAGGATCGACAGGAGGAGGACCCAATGGTCCCAAGAGTTTTGTACCGGGGGTAGGTAACAATAGTATAGACCGGAGGACTAGAACCAGCGGTCCGAGGAACAAAGGCGATGTACCGGAACGTTAACGGCCTCTTGCGACGACTACACGGAAGAGATGGCCCAGCGAGCGAGCGAGAGAGCGAGCGAGTCTGGCGTCGCTGGCACGGGCTTCTCACGCCGTTTTCTCGCAGTAATCTTTGCGGCTTCTTGCCTTCCTAGCGATCCTTCCCATCTCTAGGAACAAAAGGAGTCTCGCTTTGTGTACTGGATCTGGTTGTTTGAGAAACGAAGAAGTGGAATTGCATTCCAGTAATGTTCCACTAGGCGCAATGAGACGTCTAATTGCAGCGGATGCAGCGCTCTGTACTCTACTACTTGCGCTCGCGTTTCTCCACATTCAAAGTGAGTGTGTCGCCTTAAGACTCAGTTTACCGGTGTTAGAGCTCGCAGTGGCCCCGACCCACTTGCATTTCCTATTGCCCCTTCACAGAATTTGTCATAGAACCAACACATTGTGCACTCCTCTACTGCTGCAGCTTCATATTGATTACATTACAACGGCAATTTGCTGCATTGCAGGTCCACATGCACGAGTGAATGCTGAAGATGGTGAGGTGGAGAAGCCTGAAGACGATGCTCCCAAAATTGAGGAGCCAGTTCGAGGTTTGCCTGCTGGCTTGACCACAGATGCCGAAGTTGTGCAAAGGTGAATGCTGCCGAGCAAGCTTTTGAAGTCAAAGCTCGAACCTCTGATGAATGAATGAATGCGGTGGCATTGTGTCATGTACATTGATTGCTTGCCAATTTAGCTTCTGATGTGGAGTCTACTGAATTTTTCTTAATGCAGAGAGGCCGAGTCCATTTCTGCAAGACATTTGAGGTCACAGAATTCCCAGAAATTTGAATTCCAGGCAGAGGTTTCAAGGTTGATGGACATCATCATCAACTCACTATACAGCAACAAAGATGTTTTCTTACGAGAACTCATCTCCAATGCCTCAGATGTGTGTGCAGCAGTTCCTGCTCTCTTGGGGTTTGTATACATATGTGTCTGAGTTTTGTACCAGAAAACACTGAATTACATATTATTTGTCTGGTCTCAGCAGTTCTTTTTCTGTGTATGATTTTACATTGTGGCTCATGTGGGTGGATCTCAATTTTGTGGTGTACAGGCCTTGGACAAGATCAGGTTCTTGTCTCTCACAGACAAGACTGTTCTTGGAGAAGGAAATGATGCTAAACTCGACATCCATGTAAGAAGTGATTGATGGCAATTCTTTTTTGCAGCCAGGCTGAAATGCATTTGGAATTTGAATCTGCTACTATTCTGCACAACTAAGCTTAGCTCCAATGTTGGACAGATCAAACTAGATAAGGTGAACAATATTCTTACAATCCGGGACCGAGGAGTTGGCATGACCAAAGAAGATCTCATCAAGAATCTGGGTACTATTGCCAAATCAGGCACATCAGGTGTGATCCAGTTTGCTGAGTCAACTCTTGTGGAATTACTTGATTGACATACATGTCCATGTCATAAGTAGAGCTTGTTTGCTGCTGAGATACATGCCTATCACATGGAGACCATTGATGTTGAACATGAAATGTCTTGACAATGTGCAGAAGGATGTGTGGAGGAAGTTCTGACAAATTCCCTTGCTCTATATGATTTGCTGGAAATTTTACAGCTTTTCTGGAGCAGATGCAACAAGGAGGAGACTTGAACCTGATAGGTCAATTTGGAGTCGGGTTCTATTCAGTGTACTTGGTTGCAGATTATGTTGAAGTTATCAGCAAGCACAATGACGACAAACAGTACGTTTCTCTGTTGCTACTCAAGAGAATTTTGGTTGCAAAAGTTGGTTTCAAATCCATCAACAATATGAAAGCCTGAGGCAAATCTATGTAATAGAGATAGATCCCAATGGTTGGGGTTGAGTCCTGTTTGCCATAAGCAGGTATATTTGGGAGTCAAAAGCTGATGGCAAGTTTGCAGTCATTGAGGACACTGAGAATGAGCCTCTAGGTCGTGGCACAGAAATCAGGATTCAACTAAAGAAAGATGCAAGTGAATTATATGCTGAGGAAGCCAAACTGCGGGTATGTACATATTAAGTATCACAAGGATGCCAGTTTGGTCCCTCTTACATATACCACATGCATGTGCTGAGATAGGAATGGACAATTGATTTGTCTCAATATCTGGATTCTTGAATCAGGAGCTTGTCAAGAAGTATTCAGAGTTCATAGATTTCCCCATCTACTTGTGGGCAAGCAAGGAGGTTGATGTTGAAGTACCGGCTGATGAGGAAGAGCAGGCTCAGGATGACAGACCTAATGGTGAACTCATAGTGCCTTTTTTTAATTCCTTTGTGGAATGCGGAATTGGGATCTGCTATTCCTCCTTGTGAAGTAAAACAGTAACAGTGTTTGACAGTGTTTGTCTCTTTGAATTTTCTCAGGATATTTAAGCCATTTTCACAGCAGCAGTTGTTGGCCTCCACCAGTCTTCTTTCTGGCTCTGTTCCTTACTTTTCAAGTCTTATGTTTCTCAGTTTGTGCTTTAAAAAGTACTCAGCTGCTGATTTTCCTAGTGTTGGCAATGGTTAAATGTGTGCAAAGATTCATCAGATGAAGAAACAACTGAAGAAGTGGATGACATGAGAGAAAAGAGTGAGTACCACATATACCTTCCAATGAATTACTGTTGTCCTTCAGACTTGAGTTGTCATGCTGGACTTGTGTTGAGACCCTAATCTTCCTGCTCCTGGGTGGTTTGTTAGTGAGATGATATTGACATATCAAAGGCATTCAAGACAGTGACGTTGTTGACATGCATTTTCACATGGATCTGACCATGCAGAGCTGATGACAATCAAGGAAACACAGTGGGACTGGGAGCTTCTGAATGATGTAAAGGCTCTTTGGTTGCGCAATGCTAAAGATGTTACTCCTGACGAATATGACAAATTCTACCACTCTTTTACAAAGGTAATATATGTGCAATGTGAATTGTTTTGTCTTGATGAAAGCATTTTTCAACCTTTGAAAATAGATTCCCTTCATCTGTGGGTCATTGCTTTTTAGACTGAATTTCCAGGACTTGAGCGCTGACAAGCCAATGGCATGGACCCATTTCAATGCTGAAGGAGATGTGGAGTTTAAGGCTGTCCTGTTCATTCCACCAACTGCTGCTCCAGATTTGTTTGAGAATTACTATGTGAACAAGGCTACACTCAAGTTATATGTACGGCGGGTCTTCATCTCAGACACGTTTGATGAGCTTCTTCCCAAGTATCTGAGCTTCCTCAAGGTTTATGTTCCAAACCTTCTTGGACCTGTAACTTCTTCAAGCAGTTCAGTTACTTTCGCAGTTGGTTGTTGAATTCCTTTCATAAAATTTTGATGCTTTCTTTTTTCATGTTGGTCATGGGTATGCAGGGTATAGTTGACTCAGACAGTTTGCCATTAAATGTATCCCGAGAGATGCTGCAGCAGCATGCTAGCTTGAAGACAATCAAGAAGAAGCTAGTCCGCAAAGCCCTGGACATGATCAGGCACATTGCTGATGAAGATCCTGATGAAAAGTTGGAGGCTGATGAGTCAAGTAAGGCCATTGCAGCCCTAAAAAGCCATTCCTTTCTTACAGTACCAATTGACTGTATCTCAAGGTCAGGGGACCAGAATTTTTGGTTGAGAGTACAGAAAGTGGTGCTTCTCATCAGTGTGGCTTCAAAGGTCCACCACATTGGTGTTTTAAACCTCAGTCTCACAGAACAATGGATTCCCATTGCAGGGTGACCTCAAACATCTATGTCTTTATTCCATACTAGCATTATTCATGGACCTTAAACCTTGGTCTCACAAAGATACTTGTCTTTCTGAAGATGAGGATGAAGACAATTTGGATGAGGATGCGGACTCTGGAGTGAAGAAGGGGAAGTATGCCAAATTTTGGGAGCAGTTTTCAAAAGTAATTAAGTTGGGCATCATTGAGGATGCGATGAATCGTGACCGTCTTGCTAAGCTCCTACGATTTCACAGGTTTCCATTGGTTGTTGAATCATACATTGATAGATGCAATGGTGCTCTGATGAAATTGTGTTTGTATGAATGAGAAATGTAATTGGCCCTCTAAAGTGTGAAGAGACTTCTTGAAACCCTTATTTTTTGGCAGTTCCAAGTCTGGTGATAAGCTGATATCGCTGGACCAGTATATCGTAAGAATGAAACCTGGGCAAAAGCAGATATACTACATCACTGGTCAGGATAAAAAACAGTTGGAGAAGTCCCCACTCCTGGAAAACCTTTTGAAGAGGGGCTATGAGGTACCTGAAATTTCCATTGTCCTTGTTCCAGTGTAGATGCATCACGTATGGATATGAATATCCCTGTCATAAGATAGATCTTGATATTCAGCATCTTTCAGTGCAGCTTTGATGACTAAAAACATCTTGACCTGCTTCAAAACACTTTCCACCTTGCTCAACCTTTAAGCAAACTTGGCAGTTGGACTGAAGCAGAAATGTATGTTTGCTTCATCTGCATACAACACCTGCATTGCAAGTATGCAGAATTGTCTGCTCATCAGCTGTGAAGAAATCCTTGGTGTTATTGATTATAATGAAGTATTCTATTGTTGTTGGGGGTTGGCGGGGTTCAGATCCTTTTTCTGACAGATCCGATTGATGAGTACTTGACCCAAAACTTAACTGAATATGAGGGCAATAAGTTCCAGAATGCATCCAAGGATGATCTCAAGATCGGAAGCAAATATGACCAAGCCAGAACCAAGGAAATCAAAGAATCTTATAAGGAGGTTACCAAGTGGTGGAAGGATATTCTTGCTGGGGAAAATGTGGAATCTGTAAAGGTACAAATTTGTTCTTTCACTACTTGGGTGGATTTTTCTTGGCTCTTGATTTTGAAAAGGTAACAAGTTCTATGACTGGGGCAAGTAGTGGTAATGGAGACATTCACAATCAGGTCATAGATGCAGGAGGTACCGGTTAACCAAAGTTAAGTGGGCAAAGCTCTTGCTAAACAAACTTGATTTCCCAGTTTCTTTACTAAGCTGTAAGAGCAATGCTTTGCCTGAGTCAATGCTCTTGTGCTCATCTGTAGATTGCAACAAATTATACTAGTCACTGTGCATATTTTCTGAACAAAATCCAGTTTGTCATCTTTGCTCTACTCCATGCCATTTGACCTTTGGGGTTATAGGGAAAATGAAGGGCCTTGTTCGTAGTATGGTGAAGGAACCACATACATGTGAAGGGATTTAAGCAGGAAATTCATTCCATCACCTTTTGGTGTCTTTGGGGAAGGTGAGCAACCGGCTGGCAAATACACCTGCTGTGGTGGTAACATCTAAGTATGGATGGTCTGCCAACATGGAGCGGATCATGAAATCTCAGACGTTGTCAGAACCTGCAAAACTGGGCTACATGGGAGGGAAGCGGATCCTTGAGATCAACCCAAGGCATCCCATCATCAAGGAGCTTCGTGAGAAAGTTGCTCTAGATTCTGAGGTGCATCTTCTAACCATGATGTACAGGCCTATTCTCACATTAGTAGGGACATAAAATAACAGAGCTGGTATCCATTTCCATTACACTGTTCCATGCATGTTAGTAATTGATATTAATCAGAACCTTCAGTGGAGAATCCCAATTGAAAATTTGATTTGGAGCAGAAAGTATATCTAAGGAGTGATCATGAGAATTTTCAAAGGTTTATGCTGACTTAAGACTCTTGCAATCAATCTGATTTCTCCTATACAGACATTTGAGCATTGTCTCCATTTGCACTTAGCTTGCAGGATGAAAGTGCAAAGGAGGCAGCAAAGCTAATATTTGAAACAGCCTTGTTGGAAAGTGGGTTTGTTCTGGAGGATCCAACGGACTTTGCCACCCGCATTTACTCTGTGATCAAGTCCAACTTGAATGTTAGCCCTGATGCAGAGGTTGATGATGATGATGATGATGATGACACAGAAGATGAAGTTGAGAAAGAGGAGGCTGACATGGAATTTGAAATTGCATCAGAAGACAAAAATGACAATCCACAATTCAACTTAGATGAGGTAATACTCTGACAAGCTTTCAGTGAGCAAAACCGATATTTTCATAAAGATTTATGCACACATGTGTACAGCATTAGTCCTGAGATTTTGATATGAATGAACCATCTTTCTTTTGTACTACAGGAGACCATGGAGTTGGGAGACATGCAAGATGCCCAGTCAGAACTCCCAATGCATGTAACAAGTTCTAGAGAGCCACTCAAAGATGAGCTCTAGAAAGGGACACACTAAAATTATATGAACTGGAAGTGCGCAAATTGTTCAATCAACAACAAGCGATTGTTGGTTCACGCTGGTCCTGGTCCTTTTCATCTTTCCATTAGTACTATGTAGGCCTTTTTTTTCATCTTCCATGGTTGTTATCCCATTTGTGCTTTTGAGTAGTTTTCCTTATAGGGAGGAAACTCCAGGGTGTTCAATATAAGAACGCTAATGCTAATTCCAGTGACGAGTAATCAGAACTGGTGGTATATGGGAGACTATGTATGGTTGTTGTCCATGGACCATTCCAAAGACAATTTCAGAAATAACGACCTCGTTTTCAAACCTAACTACTTCATTTCTTTCTTAATAAACTACTTCCTTTCTCTTCTTCCCTATTAGCTTTCTTAATAACTATTTTTCACCTTTCCCCAATAATTACCTCCATTTTATAATTACCTCACTCTTTTTTCCTATCCACCAAAATGGATATAAAAAAAACAAATTAACATTTGTTCAAAGAGATGCAAGAGTCTCATATTATTGTGCTCAAAATATATATAGAATGAAAAACCAAAAAGAAAAAATACCCATATTAAAATTCTAGATTTGTCTTCAATTCACAAATAACTCCTCACCCATAAATCTCCATTGCTCATGAAGATTTAGTCGAAAGCTCACTATTTTTCAAGTGAGTAGGAGAGTGCTAGGTAGTTGAAATTGTTTTAAGGTAGGGTTTTTGCTTGTTATAATTTGAGTAATTATATACTATACATCCCTTGATCCTAGGCATGAGTATAGCAAAATCTAAATGGACATAGTAGGGGGAGTATGTACATGTGCATGATATTACCAACGGTATGTATGTATTATATTGTAATACATGGGCTAGTTTGACATTAATTAAATGATTTATGAATTAATTTTTTTATAAAATCATAAAATCATTAAATATGTATATATATATTATTATTTTTAAAAATTAAATATTTTTTTCCCCAGCTTGTTTATTCTTTCATAAAGAAATCAAGTGATTTGTCTATAATATGTGCATGTGAAAAAGTAAACAACTTTAAGAGAAAGAATTATAATAACAACTCTTTCAATATTCTAAAAGTAAATTATTCAACCCTCTTACTTAATTCATGAAGTTGCAATGAACATCAAAATTTAACTCATTAATACTAAACCAATAAAAAAGAATAATAAATAATAATTGACTCTTTCATTTTTTTAAAAGTAAAATGCTCAACCTTTTTTTTAATTTCATGAAAGTGCAATGGGTGCTAGTTTTTTACATAATTAATACTCAAAACTCTCTAGATTTGCTAATAAAAAAATCTCAGCCTTTGTTGAATATAAAAGTGATTTTAAAATGAGTGTTGAATTGAAGATTTTTTAAAAATTAAATATTTGACAATTGGGTTGTTGAACTGGCCCAGGTATGTAGTATGTATGTATGATATTCCAATTTTCAAAACAAGGATAAAAAATTACATATAGTAAAGGACGTCATGAAGCATCATTTCATCCATCTGTCCCATCATCCATCCGTCCATCTGTCCGGTTATCCATCCATCTCGTCATGGTCTGTATACTTCGATGGGGCGAAGAAAGAGTGGCATACAGACATGGTGCAGCAGAGAATAATATATATAAGTGTTGTAATTTATTTATTTATTTTTTATTTTGGGGTTTTTGGACTTAGGTACACTCATCCTGTCTCTTTCTCAACAACTGAAAGAGTTGGGTTGAGC
>Ga0116231_10009954_pt1 | contig 15626 bp, 6 predicted proteins | sample S1TSphgellanicum_2_FD_89695 | JGI IMG/M metagenome (GOLD analysis project Ga0116231, IMG submission 89695) | Host-associated microbial communities from peat moss isolated from Minnesota, USA - S1T2_Fd - Sphagnum magellanicum MG | ecosystem: Host-associated > Plants > Peat moss > Unclassified...
AACGCCGACAAGGTCGTGGAGATGGCGATGGTCAGCGCGAACTGGGCATAGATGATCCCGGTCGCGCCCGCTTGCAGGGCAGACGGCACGAACACGGCGGCCAGCACCACGGTGATCGCGATGATTGCGCTCGTGATCTGTCCCATGGCCTTGCGGGTCGCTTCCTTCGGCGCCGCATGTTCCTCGCTCATGATGCGCTCGACGTTCTCGATCACCACGATGGCATCGTCCACGACAATGCCGATCGCGAGAACCATGCCGAACAACGTCAGCTGATTGATGGAGAAACGCAGTATGGCCAGTCCGATGAAGGTACCGAGCAGAGCCACCGGAATCACCAGGGTCGGAATGATGGTCGCCCGCAGGTTCTGCAGGAACACGAGCATCACCAAGAACACCAGCGCGATCGCCCCGATGAGAGTGATCACGACATCGTGGATCGATGCGGTGATGAACGGCGTGCTGTCGTAGGGGACGTTCCAGCTCACGCCTGCCGGCAGGCTCTTGGCCAGCACGGCCATTTCGACCTTGACCGCTTTGGCCACCGCCAAGGCATTCGCGCTCGGCAGCAGAAAAAGTCCCATGCCGCCCGCGGCATGTCCGTTGTAGACAGAGGCCGAGCCATAGGTCTGCGCGCCGAACGTGATTCGGGCGACGTCGCCGAGGCGCACCACGGTGCCGTTGTTGCTCGTCAGCAGGATGATATCGTTGAACTGTTTCAGGGAGGAAAACAGACTGTCCCCGGACACGGTCGCGGTGAAAGCTTGGCCCTTGACGGCCGGGTCTGCGCCCAGCGATCCGGTCGCGAACTCGGCGTTCTGTGCGTTGATGGCGTTCAACACCTGGCTGGAAGAGAGCCCATAACCCTGCAGCTTGTCCGGATTCAGCCAAATGCGCACCGCATACTCGGAACCCAGCAAGAAGGTATTGCCCACGCCGTTGATGCGCGCGATCACGGGCTGGATTTGCGACGCGACGATATCGCTGAGACGCGCGGTCGTGATCGAAGGGTCGTTCGACTCCAAGCTCACGAACAGCAGTAGATCGGGGCTGGCTTTGGCAACGACCACGCCTTGCTGCGTCACTTCGCTCGGCAGCAGGGGCTGTGCGAGGGAGACCTTGTTTTGCACCTGCACTTCGGCGATGTCCTGATTGGTGCCGGTCGCGAAGCTCAAGGTGATCGTCGCCGTGCCGTTGCCGTTGGACGTCGAACTGAAATACAGCAGATTATCGATGCCCGTCAGTTGCTGCTCGATGACCTGGGTCACCGTCGATTCCATGGTGGCCGCGTTGGCGCCCGGGTAGGTTGCCGTCACCGTGACTTCGGGTGGGGCGATGTCCGGGTAGGAATCGATGCCCATGCTTTGCATCGAGATGGCGCCGATCAGGCAGATCAGGATGGAAACCACCCAGGCGAAGATCGGGCGATCGATGAAAAAATTCGGCATGACTCGGCGCGTTTACGGAGTCACGGCGGCGGGACTGCCGGCTGTCCACGGAACGGGCGTGACAAGCGCGCCCACGGTTGCAATTTGCACGCCCGAGACGACGACACGATCGCCGGCGGCAAGACCGCTCGTGACGATCCAATCCTTGCCGTCGCTGTCGCTCGCGCTCACATTCTTACGCAGCACCTTGCCGTCGGGTCCGACGACGGCCACGAAGGCGCCCACGGTATCCCGCTGCAGGCTCTGCAGCGGAATGAGGAATACCTGGTTTTGCTGGCCGAAATTCATGGTGAGCGTCACGAACATCCCCGGAAGGACCTCGTGGCCTGGATTCGGCAGCAGCGCGCGCAAGTTCACGGCGCCGGTGGTCGCGTTGACGACGATGTCTGAAAAATCCAGCGTAGCCAAGGGTCCGTAGGCGCTGCCGTTGGGCAGGACCACCTGCACCGTGGTCTTGTTCTGCGGCGTGAGGTCGAGCTTGCCTTGCTGCTGGGCTTGGCGCCAGGTCACGAGATCCGCGGCGCTGACGGTGAAATTCACGTACAGCGAATCGATCTGATCGACCGTGGTGAGCAAGGTGCCGCCCGCGCCCGCATCGCCGGTGCTGCTGCCGACGAGGGCCCCTTGGGTCAGTTGTTGCTGGCCGGCGACCCCTGCGATCGGCGAGCGAATCTTGGTGTAGCCAAGATTGATGCGCGCGCCGGCGACGGCCGCCCTGTCGGCGCGAACTTTCGCGGCGGCGCTCTGTTCCGTGGCATTGGCGTCATCGACGGTTTGCTGCGAGACCGAGCCGACGGGCAGCAGTTGGCGATCCCGGTCGGCGGTGACCTTGGCATAGACGTAGGCGGCCTGATCCTCGTCCAAGACACCCAAATCGTTATCCAGCACCGTCTGGTAGTAGACGGGATCGATTTCGAACAACAGCTGCCCCCGCTTGACCGTGCCGCCTTCGGCGTATTTTCGCTGCAGCAACACGCCCGAGACTCGGGCGGTGACATTCGCGCTCAGCAGAGCCGAGAGTCGCCCGACGAGGCTGCGCGTCAGCGGCGCCGCCGTCACTTCGGCCGTCACGATGCCCACCTGGGGGGGAGGAGGCGGTGCGGGGTGCTTGTGACAACCAGCCGCGGCGGCAGCCAAGGGCGCGCACAGTAGCCAGCGTCTCACGGCGGCATGTCTCCCGCAGATCCAGGTTGGCGCGCGACGCTCCCGGTGCCATCCCATTGCCATCCGCCGCCGATATTCTTGATGAGCGTCACGGTGTACTGCGCCAGGGAGGCCTGGGTGTCCTCGAGGTTCTGCTGCGCTTGTAACAGCGTGAGTTGCTGGTTCACGAGGGTCTGCTGACTCGCCGTGCCGACCCGCAGCTGCGCCTGTTGACTCGCGAATAATCGTTTGTTGCGTTCGTAGATATTGAGGTAAGCCCTTGCCTGCTGCTCAAGGTGATTGCAGGACGACAGAGAGTCCTCGACGCTCTGGAAGGACGCCAAGACGGTTTGCCGGTAATTCGCCACGTCCGAGTCATAAGATGCGCGCGCTTCGCGCACGGCAGCCGAGTGCGCTGCGCCGTCGAACAGGGTGCCGACCAGACTCGGCCCGAGGGTCCAGAACCGGTTTGGCAGCGAGAATAGATTGGCTAGCGCGTTGTGCTCGAAACCGCCTTCGGCCGACAAATCGAGTGTCGGAAAAAACGCCGCAACTGCCACGCCGATCTTGGCATTCGCCGCCGCTGCGCTGCGCTCGGCGCTGACCACGTCGTAGCGGCGCTCGAGCAGTTGCGAGGGTAGGACCAGCGGTACGGCCAAGGCTGCGAATGCGTAATCATGCCGTGGTGCGATCGCGAAGCCGCCGGGCGGCACGCCGACCAGTACCGCAATGGCATGCTCGTACTGCTCGCGCGCGGTTTGGGTCGGCTGCAAGCCGGCAACGACCAGATCCAGGATATCTTGGGCAGCCAGCACGTCGTCGCCTGAGGCGGCGCCCCGCGCGTAGCCGGTTTGCGTCATCGTCAGGATACGTGCGTCCAGTTCCCGTTGCTGTTGCAAAGAATCAATGTCGAGATCGGCCTGGCGCAGTTCGAAATAATCGGTAGCGACACTCGCGGCGATCGACAAGCGCGCGCCGGCAAGCTGGGCATCGGTCGCTTGCGCGCTGTCCTTGCTCGACTCAATGGTGCGGCGGATCGCGCCCCACAGGTCTGGTTCCCAGCTGCCCGAGACCGAGGCGCTGACCAGCGTTTGCAGGCCCGGCGTGGTTGCGGAACTCGCTGCGGCCGTGACGGGATAGTCGCTGCGGGTAGCCGACAAACTCGCCGTGACCGTGGGGTAGAGCAGGGCGGCATTGGCAGCGACGGTGGCCTGCGCGAGTCGGAAGTTGGCTGCCGCCGCGGCAATCGATTGGTTGGCCTTCAAAGCCTGATCGATGAGCGCGGTCAGCGCATCGTCATGGTATTCGAGCCACCACCTGCTCGAGACCGCGCCTTCAGGATTCGGTTCTGCCCGTTGCCATGCGACGCCTTCCTTGAACGACGCCGGTACGGGAACGGAGGGTTTGTGGTAACCGGGGCCGACGGCGCAGGCTGCGACCATCGAGACAGCGGCAGCGATGTACAAAGACCGCCCCGCGCGCCGTCCGCAAACCGGATCGTGGGCCTCTATCATTTACGAACATCGCCGTACGGACATCGTGCGCATTGACCAGGTGTCCCTCAGGCAGCGAGAGCACTACGATGCCAGGCAAGCACGCTTCGCTCCGTCTGCCACCGTACACACGCGGGATCAATGATTCAGCTCTCGCTCATTGGCGGTTGGCGTCGGTACCGGGTCGCGCATTCATAGTCGTAAGCATAAGCGAGTAGATCCGCCTCACTCCAAGCTGTGCCGACGAAGATCAAGCAAAACGGCGCGCCCGACCGGTGATACCCCGCTGGCACCGTCACACCGGGCAGACCCGCGATGTTGATCTCGCTGACCGTGGTCGTGGCGATCTCCTCGCGGCTGTGCAAGGCGGGGACCTCGCGGCGCATTTGCGGGAATACGAGCGCATCCAAGCGATCGCGCTCGAACACCGCCTCGATGATCCGTAGATAGGCTTCCTTGGCCGCAACGAACCGCGGCTGCGCCGGTGGCACCGTGGGCGCTGCCAAGCAGGGCGGGAAATCGGGGAGCTTCGCCAGATAGTGCAGCACGCCCTCAGGCGCGAACGGGCTTGCCTTTGCGGTCGCCGCGGTGAACTGCGCGAAACTCCTGATCGCCGCTCGGGGACCGAGTCGCTCGAAATATTGCTGCAAATCGTAGGGCAGCGATTCCTCGCCGCGCCCGTCATAATCCGGCAACGAGGGCGCGCACTCGCGGATCGCGGCGAAACCCGAGCCATGGAAGGGATCCTCGACCAGCACGGCACCGCGTGCGGTGAGTTCCTGCTTGGCGCGGGCATAGAGTTCGGTCGACTCCGCGGACAGGGGCGCATCGCGCCAGCCGGGCCCATAGGTCCCGATGCGCCTGCCACGCAGCGCATCAGGTGCGAGTTTCGAGGTGTAGCCTCTCGGCGGTTTGCGGCCAATGGCGGCGCTGGAACGCGGATCCTCCGGGCTGTAGCCGGCGATGACGTCGAGCGTCAGCGCCGCGTCCCGAACCGTGCGGGCGATCGGGCCCACCACGTCGCGCAGCCCCGAGAGCGGCATAACGCCCGCGGTCGGCACCAGGCCAAACGTGGGTTTGACGCCGACGAGGCCTTGGGCCGATGCGGGATTTTGAATCGAGCCACCGGTCTCCTCGCCGAGACCGACGAGCGCAAAACTCGCCGCCACGGCCGTTGCCGTCCCGGCGCTGCTGCCTCCCGGCATAAATTCTCGGCCCGCGGCGTTGAACGTCGGGCCCGCCCAGCTATCGCTTGCATGCGTGCCGCTGTGACTCAAGATCGGAACATTGGTCTTGCCAAGGAGAATGGCGCCCGCGGCTCGCAAGCGCGCCACGACCGTAGCGTCCGTCGCGGGCAGCAGGTCGACGCCGCCCGTCTTGGCGTGCAACAGCCACCAGCCTGCCGTGGTGGGCAAGCCCGCCATGTCGATCGTGTCCTTGACGACGACCGGCATACCCGCCATGGCGCCCAAGGACTCGCCCGCGGCGCGGCGTCGGTCAATCGCGCGCGCATCAGCGCGGGCCGCAGGGTTCTGGAAAATAATCGCGTTGTATCGTGGGTTGTACTGCGCGATCCTCGCCGCCGAAGCAAGCATCAGGGCTTCAGCCGTGAACGAGCCCGCGGCGAGGCCGGCTCGCGCGGCCTCGAGCGTCAGTTCAAGGACTTCGGGGCCAGGCTTGGAGTCGTCGCTCAACGCAGGCATTTGCACGTTAACGTATCATGCCCAACTCATGCAGTTTGACCTGATCGGCGACGTGCACGGAGAGCATGATAAATTAGTGGCACTTCTGCACTTGCTGGGTCAGCGCGAGCAAGCGGATGCGTCTCTATCGCAGCTTTGCCAAGAGTCCCGATACCCGCTTCGTTGCGGTTTCGATCGTACTGGCGACGACGGCCGCATTCGCCACGATGGTCAAGCGTTCACGCGCACGCGTGACCGCAGTGTAGAGTAGTTCGCGGCTGAGAATCCTGTTTTTCTCGGCGGGCAGCACGAGCAAGATCTCCTCGAACTCCGATCCCTGCGACTTGTGCACCGTCATCGCGAATGCGGTTTCGTGCTCCGGCAGTCGAACCGGAGCGATGGCGCGAAATCCGCCGCGCTCATCCGGAAAGTACACCTGCAAGACACCGTTTGGGTCGGGCCACACGATGCCGATATCGCCATTGAACAGCTTTAGAATGTGGTCATTGCGCAGGACCATGACGGGGCGCCCGGGATACCACTCGGAGCGGAGCCCGGGGTCCAAGGGATGTTGCAGCGTACGGCGAAAATGAATGCCCAGTTGTTGATTGATGGCATCGACACCCCAGGGTCCGTCGCGCACGGCACACAGCACGCGGAAGCGCGCGAATGCCGCGGTGATGGTATGGGCGTCGGCGGCGGGTTCGCGCACGGCCCCGATATAGGCCGCGTACCCATCCAGAATCGCTCGAGATGCCTCTATTGACGGTACGCCGCCGCCGTCATTGATCCAGACGAGAGACGGGTCGGCCGATTCCTCGAGCCGTTCGAGCACGAGCTCGGTCCTGCCGTCCTTGGTATCCGCTGCCAGCAGCCCGATCGCGGAGCGGGCGCCGAACCGGTAGTTGCGGCGCAGCCAGATGACGCTGTCCTCCAGGCTGTTTAGGGGACCCTGCTCTCGCGGCGTGGCTGGCGTCGGCGGCGTGGCTGGCGTCGGCTGCGTGGCTGGCGTCGGCTGCGGCGAGTGGGTTGGTACCTGAATCATCTGCGGCGCCGCTCCGCTGAGCTGGGACAGTATTTCGATCCGTTGCGGGCTGAACGTGGGGTGCATGCTCAGTTCCGAGAACACAGCACCCGATTCGACGGCGGCGAGTTGGTCCTTGTCGCCCAAGAGAATGATCCGGGCGTTGTCCGGCACGGCTTCGATGAGGTGTACTGCGAGTGCCAGATCGAGCATCGAGGCTTCGTCGACGACGAGTACGTCGATGGGTAGTACGTTGGCGGCATGATGGCGAAACTCGCCGTCGGGTGTACCGCCAAGCAAGCGGTGGATCGTGAAGGATTCCCTTGGGAACTGGGTGCGCAAGGTTTCGGGTAGATGGCCGGCGCGTTGCAGGATGACCTCGGTCAGGCGCGCGGCGGCCTTGCCCGTGGGCGCGGTGAGCGCGATGCGGCAGTCCGGATCCGCCTCGAGTAGACAGGCGAGCAGATTGACGACCGTGGTGGTCTTACCGGTTCCGGGCCCACCGCTGATGATGGTGAGGCGCCCGAGCAGCGCCGTGATGGCGGCGATTCTCTGCCAGTCGGGTGTATCGGACGCGGCCGCATTGCCGGCGAACAGCCGATCGAGCAGAGCGAGCATAGAGGCGGGCAGCACGCTCGCCGCCATGGCGCCCGATCGAACCGCGCTGCGCGCCGCGAGACTGCGCGCCAGCCGGCATTCATAATCGAAGTAGCGATGCAAATAAAGACGCTCGTCATCCAGAATCAGGGGCAGCGAATCGGTTGCCGGGGGAACGCCGACGACCTTGGACTCCAGCAGCTGAGCTCGAAGGGCGGTGACGTCGAGTGCCTTCTTGCCCCCGGCGTTGAGCGCATCGGCGAGTTCTTCGAGCCTCGAGCAACTGTGGCCGTTGGCGGTGGCCTGGCTCACCAAGCTCGCGGCGCGCTGCGCGAGTTCTGCCACGGCGGGTGAGACACCCTGTTTGCGCGCCCAGCGCAGCACATGCTTGCCGAAGGCGGCGGCGAGCCGTTGGTCGGACGCGACGCCGATTGTAGGCGCCATGCCGGTCGTTGGCGTCATCTCAGTGTGAGCCATCCCGACAGCGGTCGTTTCCTCGGGGGGTATCATCAATTCACTGCCGCCGCGCTTGGGGATCCCAGCAATTGATTGAGTTCGCGCAGGGTTGCCGCGGTGGGACGGTGGAAAAAGACTCCCGGGACCTCATCGCCGCTCCTCGGCCAGTTCGGCCGGACACCGCGCACGAACAAGTACAGGACGCCGCCAAAGTGCGTGTCGTAGCGATAGTCCGGAACCCGCAACTGCAGATAGCGATCGAGCGCGAGCGCGTACAGGAGGTACTGCAGATGATAGCCGTGATCGGCCATGGCGCGGCCTAGTTCTGCGCCGCCGTAATCCGTCGCGGTATACCCCAAATGATTGGACTTCCAATCGAGAATGAAATACTGCCCTCGATGTTCGAACACCAAGTCGATGAAACCCTTGAGGTAGCCCTCGAGGGCGCCGAAGCTCAGCGATGGCACCTCGTAACCTAAACGCCGGAGCGTCGTGTTGAGTGCAGCGGCCGATAGCTGCGGCACCGGCAGATTGAACTCGAGTTCGGTGAGGCGGCGATGCATCGGGACCCGACCCAAGCGCAAGCCGGGACTCAAGCTTGTGGCGGTGACATCCTCGACCAGGCGCAGCAACATCCGCTGCAAGGTCGTGGTCGGCAGCGACCTCGGATCATCGACGCGGGCTGGGCCATGGCTCGAGAGCGCCGCGGCGATCGCGCCGTCCCAGCTGTTGCGGTCGGTGAAGTCGACGGTCTCGAATACGGCATGGATACACTCGCCGGCATCGGGGCCGCGCGGAAAGCGCAGGATATCATCGAGCGATATGTCGGCGCTCGGCGGTCCCCAAGCCGAAGTGACCAGCGTCCGGGCATCATGATCGCCCGCCGCGGACTCGCGCGCGCCGTAGCTCAAACCGCTGTAGCTGCTGAGGCGCCAGCCGGCGACAATGTGGCCGGGCGGCGCGGGTGTGGTCAGCGTGTCAGCGTCTCTGATCGCTTGCTGCAGAGCCACCCCCGGTTCGGTCGGCAGCGGATCGACGACCAGCGCATCGTCGCTGGACGCTGCGACGGCAGCCCAAGCCGCATCGAGATCCTGTGTGCTGAGTGTCGAGTGGAACCAATCCGTGGCGCAGCGGCCGCTGCCCGCAACGAGCCAGTTGAGCATGCTGCGGGCGCATTCCTTCGTGGACTTGTGCGTTTCGTAGGGACCGATGACGAGATAGCAGCGATGCACGGCGCGTGTGAGCGCGACATAGATCAATCGCACCGTCTCCGCCGCCTGTTCCAACCGGATCTGCTCCTCGATGGGAGCGAAGGCCGGATCATCTTTGGCGTAGTCGTTGAAATCGATGACCGGCTGCAGCGACGAGTCGTGATATTCGTATCCTGCGAGCGCGCTGCCGCCGAATTTCGCGCCGCCGTCGCACAGGAAGGGGCAGAACACGATCGGATATTCCAGTCCTTTGCAGGTGTGGATGGTGACGATTTGCACCAGGTTCTGATCCGACTCGAGGCGCAATTGGGCCGTGTCGACGGGGTTCTCGTCTTCCTGGGCCGCCTTGAAGTAGCGCAGCAGCGCCTCCGGCGACGCATTCGATTCCGCCGCCTGTTGCAGCTCCTCCGATATGTGCAGGCAATTCGTGAGGCGGCGTTCGCCGTCGGGCCGCGCGAGCAGCCGTCTCGCGACCGCCTGATCGCTGAACAGCTGCCGGAACATAACGCCGAACCCGCGGTTCGCCCACAGATCGCGATATTCCATGAACTGCAACAGCCAGCGGGCCAGCAGCGTCTCGCTGGCCGAGATGCGTTCGATCTGCGGCGCATCGCAGCCGAAGAACTCGGTGGCGAGCGCCGCGCGCATCAGCCCCTCCCGGGCGGGCGACGCGATCGCCGTGAGCACGGTTGCCAAGTCTCGTGCTTCGGGCGAAGCAAAGATGCTGTCGCGCGACAGTTCCACCGCACCGACGCGCAGGCCGGCGAGGGCGCGCTTCACCTCGCCGCCGAGCGAGCGGCTGCGCACCAGGACGGCGATATCGCCGGGCCGCAGCGGGCGCCCATCGAGCGTTATCTGGCCATTCAGGCTCGCCGCCAGCAGACGCGCAATCTCCGCCGCCGTGGCATCGACCGCGGCCTGCCTGGCACGCGCCTTCGGCAACACGCCGCCTTGATCCGGCAAGCGCCATACTTGCAGGGGCGCACGCTGTACGCTGCCATCGATGAAGGGTGCGCGCGACTTGCTGCCGTACGCGACCGGGCGGTAGTGCACTTGGGGTAATACGAAGGCGGCGTCGTTGTTGCCGAACAGTCGGTTGAGTCCCACCAACAACCGTCGGCTCGAGCGCTGGTTGTCCGTCAGTGACCACTGCCGATCCGCCCAGTGCGTGGCGCGCAGATAGCTGTGTAAATCCGCATGACGGAAACTGTAGATCGCCTGTTTGGGATCGCCGACTAAAAAGACCAGGGAATCGTCCGTCGCATAGATCTTGCGGAAAATGGTCAGCTGCAGCGGATCGGTATCCTGGAATTCGTCGATCAAGGCGGCGGGAAAACGCGTGCGCAGCGAAGTCGCGAGCCAGGGATAGTCGGGATGGTGCAGCCGCTCATGGAGATTCGCGAGCATGTCGGTGAAGGCCACCACATGCCGGGAGCGCTTGAGCGTTTGCAGTTGCACTGAGCCTTCCGCGAATAGGCGCTCGAGCAGCCGGCAGCGCGCCAGGAACAGCGACTGCTGGACACGCTCGCGCAGCGAAAAATAGGTTTCCGCGTGGCCGAAGAAGGCATGCGACGGAGTCGTGCAGCGCATTTTGGTCTTGGCGGCAAGTATGCTGGCGCGAAACAGACGCGCCTTCTCGCCGATTGCTGCGAGCGGATCGTCGTCGCGGCACAGCGTGTCCCATTGCGTTGCCGCGTCTTGCAGCCACTCGGTCTTGTACGTGGTGCGGTTGAGTGAATCCAGCGACGCGTTGAGCAGCGTCGTGACCTGTGTTTTATGAGTCAACCAGTGGCTGCGGGCTGCTTGATAGGCTTCGTGCAGCATCGCCGCAGACAGCGGGGGATCGTGCAGTGCCGCAGGCCAGACGTGACGCGCCAAGGGTTTCGCCAGATGCCGCTGCAGCAGCGCCGCATACACTGCGGGAGAGTCGCCCTCCGCCTGGAGATAGCGGGCGAACTCGGGTGTCATGGACTCATCCGCGACGTGGCGACGCCAGAAGTCCTGCACGGTTTCCATCAACAGATCCCGGTCAGTGTCCACGAGCGTGCTGCGCATGGGCAGCCCGGCGGCGAAGGGGTTATCGGCGAGCGCGCGCTGACAAAACCCGTGTATGGTGAAGATGGCCGCTTCGTCGAAGGAGTGCAAGGCGAGTTCCAGGCGCGCCGTGAGGTCTGGCATGCTTGCCCCCGCGCGTTGCAGGAGATGGTCGGATAGCGTGCGAATGAAGGGATCGGCATTGCCCGCGGTCACGCCGTTCAAGTAATCGCGTAGTTCGAGCACGCGCGTGCGGATGCGTTCGCGCAGTTCCGCCGTCGCGGCGTTGGTGAAGGTCACGACGAGAATTTGCTGCACGGTGAACTCGCGCTCGAGCAGCAATCGCAAGTACAGACCACAGAGGGTCCAGGTCTTGCCGGTGCCTGCGGAGGCCTCGATGAGGTTCAGCCCCGTGAGCGGGCAGGCAAAGACATCGAGGGATGCCGGTGTTTGCGTGTGGGTCATAGGCGCGGGTCGTCGAGGTAGGCGCCGGCCGATCCGAAGACATGCTCGGCGCAGGCCTCAAAATCCGCATCCAGCGGATCGCCGACGCCGCGCAGCGCCAATCGATAGGCTTCGTGCCGTTCTTCGCCGTGGGCGCCTGCGTAGGTCGCATGCCACTGCGCGTGCGCCTTGCCGAGATCGCGGTCGCCTCGAATATAGGCCCAGGCCGACTTCGGAAAAAAGTGTATGGGCTCACTCAAGCCACGCCGATAAAGCAGCAGCAGTTCCTCGAGGATGGCCCGCGCATCCGCGCACGGGGTATAGCGAAAGCTGCCGTCGCGTGAAATCCAGCGCGTCTCGGTCGGCGCCGTTGCGGCCGCCGAGGCCACGAGATGGGTCAGCCACCCGGTCAGATAGTCGTTGGCCCGCGTATCGTCATAGCGATACAGGACGAGTCCGGTCTCGCGCCGCTCGGTGATCGTCGTTGCCACTGACCAGACCTCTCCCTCCAGCAGGAACGGTAAATGGACGGCAAGCGGCGGCTGACGCAGCACCTGCGTCGCATCCCGGACCGCGATCGCGTAGCGCTGCAACGAGCGCATCTCGTCCTCGAGAGCGATCCATCCCATGGCGCCGGGCGGGTATTCGATGCCGGCTTGCGCGAGACGGCGCAGCGCTTCGGTACCCAAGCCAGCCATCGCCTGCGGCAGCAGGCGCTCGGCGAGCGCCTGGCGCGAGCGAAAGTCGGGCGTGAACGGCTCTTCATCCGACACACTGTCCTCGTCACGGTACAGGGACATCCCGAGGCGGTGTCGCAGCAAGAAGTGACAGGGGTTGCGAAAGAATTGCTGCAATTGATCGAGCGATACGCGGCGCCACTCGGGTCCGGGCGCAGCCAGCGGTGCCGTGAAGAAACGCGCCGCGCCGCGCCCGCTGGAGGCGTCCTCGTCGAGCGCAGCGGGATCCGCCCACGCGTGGCGCAGCGCCTCGCACAATTCGCGGTTGAAACTGCGCCGCCGCGAATCCGCGCCGCGAAAATACGCTTCGGCGAAAGCTTGCAGCGGATGCTCGACGATGAGATGCCCGCGCGCTTCTGCCAGTGCCCGGTCATCGCCAGGCGCGCGCGCGAGCGCCGGCACCAGCGTCTCGATCAGTTCGGCGACGAGCACCGAGGGCGGGCGCACGCTATTGTCGCGGATGCTGCGACCGGTATAGCTCAAGTACAGGCGCTCGCGCGCGGCGAGCAGGAGATCCAGGAACAGATTTCGATCGTCCAGGCGACGTTGCCGATCGCCGGCTCGCGCCTGCGCCGCCATCAAATCGAATTCGCGGGGCGGGGCGGCGGCCGGAAAGGCGCCGTCCTCGAGACCGATGATGCCGATGAAGCGAAACGGCAGATTGCGCAGGCTGCTCATGGAGGAGAAGGTGATCGAGCCGGTGGGTACGCCGCCGCGAGCGGCGTCATCGAACAGCGATTCGAGGCTGGCGCGCAGCACCGCGAGCGGCACCGGGATCGCGAGGCCCCCACGGCGCATGTTCTGCGCGAGCTCGCGCAAGGTCGCACGGACCTCGGCGACATCTTCGAGGTCGTCGCCGGCCGGTGCGAGAAATGAGTCCAAGAGGGCGAGCAGCGCCGCTAGCCACGCCTCCGGCAAGCGGGGTTCGCGCAGGTCTGCGCGTAGCGCCGTCAGCCGCTCGATGAACTGGGCGAATGCGCCGAGAATCTGCGCTTGTGAACCCTCGGCGTTACCCGCCGGGATGCGACCGATGGAAGGCGCGCAGACTTTCTCCGGCAGCGCGTAGCCCAAGAACAGCCGGTCGAGACCGTCCGCAATGGTAAAGCGTTCCGTGCCCGGAACTCCCAGTTCCTGGCGATGCTCGGCATCGACGGCCCAGCGGATCCCGCTGACATGGAGCCAGTCCTCGATGACCCCGAGTTCCTGCGCGCCAATACCAAAGCGTCGACCGATGAGCGGCTGCTGCAGCAACTCGACCAGGGCGCTTGCTGGAAAGCGCGAGGGCAGAATGGCGAGCAGCGCCAACAGGGCGCGCGCAGCGCCGTTGCTGGTGCTGCGCCCCCGCCCGGTGATTGCGTACGGCAAGCGGCGTTCGGCAGGCCCATTGCCGAACACCGCCTCGATCAGCGGCGCGGCGGCATCCAGGTCCGGCGTGACGATGAGGATCTCTTGAGGTGTCGGGCGGGAAGGGCCCGCAAACAAGGCCAGCAGCTGGTCCTGGAGAACCTCGAGTTGCCGCGTGAGGGAATGACAGACATGCACTTCGATGCTGCGATCGTTCGGATCCAAGCTGAGGCTGGCGGGCGCAAGTTCGGTCAGGGAGAAAATGGCATGCTGCAGGGCGCCCAGCCTGGAGGCGGGGAAGTGCTCATCGAAACCCGTGTCGTCGAGCGGTGCATCGTCGGCATGCAGCAGCAGTTCGATGTGGGCCCGGGTTTGCTTGCCCCAGGAGGCGAGCAGACGGTTGCCAGTTTCATGGTAAGTCGCCGCGCCGCTTAAGGCCAAGGCACGCAGGCGCTTCGGGTCGACGATGTCGAACCAGTATTCGCGGCAGGGGTTAAGAACATAGAGCGTCACATCGACCCAGCGCGCGAGGCCGATGAGTACGGCGAGATACAGCGGCGGCATGGCCGGCAGACAGAAAACATGAACCGTCCCGGGCAGGTCGACGGGATTCGTGCCGGCGTTTCCCGCCGCTGCGAGGCTGGCTAGAAAAAGGCTGGCGGGATGCTCCCGCGCCGCGCCCAACTCCCCGCTGATGCGTCGCCAGAGTTCCGCCTGCCATGCCTGGTCTTCCCGCTGCGCGGCGGAGGCCTGTGGCATCGGCATGCTGTCACCTCGTGACCAAGCCTGCATCCAGTCCTGGCGATACGTGATGTACTGTTCGAACAGTGCCGCGATTTCGGCCGCCAACTCGAAGCGCATGACATCATTGGGCCCTTTGAGATAGAGCTCAAGCCGCGGAAAGCTCGTCCAAGTCGACTCCCGGAGTTGTTGATAGATGCGCCACTGCAGAGCGCTGGCCGCGAACGGCGACTCCACGGCAACCGTGCGCACAACCCGGGCTATCTGATGCCAGAGCCACTGGGCAAGATACACGCAATCGACGTTGGCGCAGATGCCGTGCCGTTCGGCGATGGCCAGCGTGAGATAGCGTCGCATGGCCGTGCTCGGTACGACGATCTGCTGTGCGCTGAACGGCGACTCCGGCACCACGCCGATCGCGCCGACCACGGCATCGCAGAGTGTCTCGATTCGGTTCGAGAATTGAATCTTGAGCATGAACCATTATTTCATGCATCGGCGCTCTCAGTCATGCTTGGCTAAGCCGTCGGGTTGGTTGACTGATAGCTCGGTAGCGCTTGGATCTTCGCCCACCAGCCGGCAAACCCGGGAATGCTCGACACGGCGGCCAGGTCGGGCGTCAGTGACACGTAGAACAAGATCGGCGCAAGGTACAGATCGGCCAGGCTGAGGTCGCCGGCAATGAACGCGGAATCCGCTCGCGTCTGCATCGCGAACTCAATGACCTTGCGGCCGACCTCGATGCCGTTCTTGCGTGCGGCTTCATTCTTACCACCGACGAAGTCAGGGAAGAGGTGATAAGCGGCCACGCCGCCCAGCAACGCGCCGTAGCCGTACGAGTCGATTACGCCGATGATCATATCCATCCTGGCGCGGTCCTTCGCGGTCGCTGGAATGAGTGAGGATCCCGGTAGCACATCATTGAGATAGCGCGCGATCGCGGCGGTTTCGAGGATCCGCATCCCGTCGTGTTCCAGCACTGGCACTTTGCCGAATGGGTGGAGTAGCAAATGTTCCGGTGTCTTGGTTTCTCCGCTGAGCACGTTCACCGGAACCTGGCGATAGTCCGAGACTCCCTTTTCCAGCAGCAGCATCCGAATCGTCCGGACGTAGGTCGAACCGTTGAAGCCCCAGAGTGTGATGTCGGACATGGATTTATCCTCGAGTTTGGTGCCGTCATTATGCAACAACCCGCGCATGTCGCGCAGCGGCCCCGCGGCGCAGCATATGGCTGCGAGAAGCAGGCGGGGAATTTCACGGCAAGTCCGCGGT
>Ga0116231_10009958_pt1 | contig 15622 bp, 13 predicted proteins | sample S1TSphgellanicum_2_FD_89695 | JGI IMG/M metagenome (GOLD analysis project Ga0116231, IMG submission 89695) | Host-associated microbial communities from peat moss isolated from Minnesota, USA - S1T2_Fd - Sphagnum magellanicum MG | ecosystem: Host-associated > Plants > Peat moss > Unclassified...
ATCGCCGATCACCCGGCGTCGCGGCTCGATCAACTCCTGCCCTGGAACTGGCGCAAAACCCGCCTCGCTCAAGCGGCCGCTTGATCGCAGCGCCGCTCCGCGGCGCTCGCCGGAGGGTTACCCTTCGCGCGGGCCAAGCCGCTGTTCGTCCGCTCGATCAGCAGATCCCGCTCGAACTGCGCCACCGCGCCCAGCACCTGCATCGTCATCTTGCCGGGGTCACGACATAGAACGGACAGGATAGCACGGTTCGTGGAACGCACCGAGAACGCGGCTGAACTGGCTACCCGTCCCAATTGATCTATCGCCGCCGGGCTAACCTCAACACATTGATTTTGCTTACCCTGCCTCCGGCACAATCAGAGTAGAGTTCATTTGGGACAGACGCGGATGTTTACGATGAAGCGCAATGAACTCCTGAATTGGAACGTCAGATCAATATGTTATCGGCCAGCCGCCTATCCGACGGGGAGGGGCGTTCTTGAGGCGACGACGCATTGTCAATCGGCGTCCAATTCTGACCCCCTATCGGCGTCCAAAAATGACCCCTCCGCTGGGCGGCTTGGGGCGGTAGTCCACAGGGGGTGCCCGCGCGCCGCAGAGTGCCCCACAAGGAGGCTGACGCAGCGGCGCGTGGGGGGTGCCTGTGGGCTACCGTCCCAAGCCACTCTGTGACGTCGGCGGCTTGGCTGGTCAGTCGCGGCCGAAGCCGCGGGGTGGCTCGATCGCCTGTATCTCGGTGAGGTCGAGATCGCAGATGGCTTGCAGGGTATCGGCCAGCGCGCTGTCCTGTTGGTTGTCCGGCAGCGCGTCGCGCCAGGTGGCGTATTGGCTTTGCAGCTCGGTCAGCACGGCCACCGCGTCACGCCAGCGGTGAGCCCGGCTACGGCGGTCGGCTGGGCGACGCGTGCGGATCACCGGCGCCCCGGCCGCGTGTGCGGCGCGGTAGCGGGCTTGGCGTTCGGCGTCCGTCATGGCGGTCTCGCCGATGGGTTTGCGCGGCATGAGCTCCACTCCCAATCGTTATGTCACGAAACGCCCTTGGTCCCTGAAGCGGTTGCGGGCTGGTTCAGGCGCGGTTCTTGAGGCGCCAGCTGTCGTTTCCGGTCTCGACGATGTCGCAATGATGCGTCAGCCGGTCGAGCAGGGCCGTGGTCATCTTCGGATCGCCGAAGACGCTGGGCCATTCGCCGAAGGCGAGATTGGTGGTGACGATGACCGAGGTGCGCTCATAGAGACGGCTGACGAGGTGGAACAGCAGCTGCCCGCCGGCCTGCGCGAACGGCAGATATCCGAGCTCGTCCAGGACGACGAAGTCCAGACGCGTTAGATAATCAGCCAGACGTCCCTGGCGACCGGCGCGCGTTTCGGCCTCGAGCCGGTTGACGAGATCGACGGTGTTGAAGAAGCGGCCGCGCGATCCGGCACGGATACAGCTGCGCGCGATCGCCAGCGCCAGGTGCGTCTTGCCCGTGCCGGTTCCGCCGATCAGCACGATGTTGCGCTGCTGCGCGATGAAGCCGCCGCCCATCAGATCGCGCACCACGCCCTCGTTGATCGGCGTCTGCGCGAACGCAAAGTCGTCGGCGTCCTTGGCCAGCGGCAGCCTGGCGATGGTGAGCTGGTATTTGATCGAGCGCGCCTGCTTCTCCGAAATCTCCGCCTTCAGCAGGTCGCCGGCGAAGCGCTGCGGCTGGTGCTGGCGCTTCAGCGCGGTGGCGAGGACTTCATCATACGCGCTCCGCATGCCGAAGAGCTTGAGCGTGGTCATCATGTCGAGAAGTTCGGTCCGTTCCATGATCAGAAGCTCCTGAGCTGATCGTATCTGGCGCAGTCGGCGACGGGCGCGTGCCGCAGCCGCAGTGCATCCGGCGTGAGCACGGTCACCGCCGGGCCCGGATCGCGGCGGCGGGACAGGATGTTGAGGATCACGTCGGACGAATGGACGCCGTCGGCCATCGCCTGCGCGCAGGCGGCCTCGACTGCCGGCAATCCGTCGGTCAGCACGGCGGCGAGGATGGCGACCATCTGGCGATCGCCGTCGTTGGACCCGGCGAGCTTGCGGCGCACCTGCCCCAATGCCGTGGGCAGCACCCAGTCCTTGAACGGCGCGCCGTTGCGCAGGGCGCCGGGCTTGCGCGCGAGCACTGGAACGTAATGCCAGGGATCGTAGATCGCCTCGCCGCGCCCGAAGCTGCGCGGATGCTCGGCGACGCCGCGCCCGTCCTGACGGATGACCACGCGATCCGCATACGCGTGGATCTCGACCGGGCGCCCCACCGCGCTGGCGTTCACCGAGTATTTGTTGTTGTCGAAGCGGACCAGGCAGGTCTTCGAGACCGAGGCCGTCAGCGCATGGAAGCCATCGAACCGGCCGCGATAGGCCACCAGCTTGGGCCGCTCCTCCTCGAACACGTCCCAGACCGTCTGCTCCGGGCGCTCGGGATGCGCATGCGCGCGGGCGTGGACAACGCATTTGTCGAGCAGCCAGGCATTCAGTTCGTCACGGGTCTTGAACCGCAGCCGCGGCGTGAAGAAGCGCTCGCGCACCAGACCGACCTGGTTCTCGACCTGACCTTTCTCCCAGCCTGACGCAGGCGTGCAGGCGACCGGCTCAACCAGATGATGCGCGCACATCTGCAGGAAGCGGCGATTATACTGGCGGTCCTTGCCGACGAAGACCGTCTCGACCGCCGTCTTCATGTTGTCGTAGATGCCGCGCGTGCAGGCACCCTTGAAGAACGCGAAGGCGCGTTCGTGCGCGTCGAACACCATCTCCTGCGTCTCGCGCGGATAGGCCCGCACGAACGGCATCCGACTATGGCACAGTCGCATGTGCGCGACCTTCACCGTCACCGTCACGCCATTCAGCAAAACGACCTCGTGACTCCAGTCGAACTGGTAGGCCTCGCCGGGAGCGAACGACAGCGGAACGAAGGCCGGCTGCGTCTGGCTCGCATGCGCGCGCTGCCAGGCGCGGGCGTAGCGACGCACTGCGTCGTAGCCGCCCGCGTAACCCAGTCCGTGCAACTCCTCGAACACCCGGATCAGGGTCAGGCGTTCACGCGGTGCCTTCGTCCCGTTCTCCTTCAGCATCCGATCCAGATCGGACGTCCAGCGCCCCAGCTTGGGCTGCGGCTGAACCTCGCGTTCATAGGCAAACGCCGTCTGCTCCGAGCGCAGAATCCTGCGCACCGTGTTCCGCGACAGCCGCAGATCGCGCGCGATCTCCTTGATCGACTTGCCCCGGACAAAATGCTCTCGCCGTATCCGACCGACCGTCTCCACCACCAACATCCCCCGGCACCCGCTTCCCGACCCAGCAGGCACCCCAGCAACCAACGATCAGGGGGGTCAATTTTGGACGCCGATCCACCCCTTCAGGGGGTCAATTTTCCATGCCGATTCACACGCATACGATCATTCTCTCAGCCGCCTATCCGGCGGGGAGGGAGTGGCTCGGGCGGTTTCAGCATTTTATGGATCTCTCAGCCGCCTATCCGGCGGGGAGGCGTCACCACCCGCTCCAGCCCCAGCGCGTCGATCTCTCAGCCGCCTATCCGGCGGGGAGGAACCCCAGCGCATTGTCGGACATCGGCTTGTGTCTCTCAGCCGCCTATCCGGCGGGGAGGGAAATGACCTGCCGGGCGCGTTTGCGCAAACATCTCTCAGCCGCCTATCCGGCGGGGAGGGCGACCTCGCGCGCGGATCCGGCCTGGTGAAGTCTCTCAGCCGCCTATCCGGCGGGGAGGTCGGGCTGACGTTCCGCCGCAACATTCGCAAGTCTCTCAGCCGCCTATCCGGCGGGGAGGTCGTGCAGGCATGGGGCGCGTATCACGGGTATTCTCTCAGCCGCCTATCCGGCGGGGAGGTCCTCGGTCTCGACGATGGTGCGCGGGGTGGGTCTCTCAGCCGCCTATCCGGCGGGGAGGATGTGAATGCTCCGATGATGATGTGCGGCGTCTCTCTCAGCCGCCTATCCGGCGGGGAGGGAAGCGCGCGCAGCTCGATCCCGTCCGATTGATCTCTCAGCCGCCTATCCGGCGGGGAGGGTCTGTGCCGCCATCAGCTTTTCTCGCGTCGTTCTCTCAGCCGCCTATCCGGCGGGGAGGTTCTGGACCGTGGTGCCGGTGGTCCCGGGGAATCTCTCAGCCGCCTATCCGGCGGGGAGGGTGAGGGGGCGGGTAACGGCGTTGTCACGGGGTCTCTCAGCCGCCTATCCGGCGGGGAGGCCGCCCGCAGCGCCGCGAAATCGAACCCGGAATCTCTCAGCCGCCTATCCGGCGGGGAGGACCACCGTCGTCATCACGCCGAACGCGCACAATCTCTCAGCCGCCTATCCGGCGGGGAGGCGGTGGCCTGGTTGGGATCGACCTCGGGGTGTTCTCTCAGCCGCCTATCCGGCGGGGAGGGTCGTCTGCCGCGCACCGCCGACGATCTTGTCTCTCTCAGCCGCCTATCCGGCGGGGAGGGCCATTGACAGAGACGGTTTTCGCCGCGGGCATCTCTCAGCCGCCTATCCGGCGGGGAGGGCTGGCGTTGCTCGCGCCGGGGGTGGCTTGGGTCTCTCAGCCGCCTATCCGGCGGGGAGGTAGAGCTGGATGTATCCGCCGCGCACCGAGATTCTCTCAGCCGCCTATCCGGCGGGGAGGCATTCCGTCGGTGCATCTGACCGGCGTGTCCTTCTCTCAGCCGCCTATCCGGCGGGGAGGAGATATATTTGCCCCCGTGTGGCTTGGACGTATCTCTCAGCCGCCTATCCGGCGGGGAGGGGGCGGGTCGGTTGTGTTGCGTGTTATAGGATTCTCTCAGCCGCCTATCCGGCGGGGAGGTCTCTCCTTTTCGAAAAAGAAGAAAGAAACGCAAGGCCTTGGTATCGCACGTTCGTACAAACCATCTTTTCAAAGAGCAGGTTTAACTAGCTGTTATCGCGAGCGTTTTCCGAACGGCTCGAAAAGATCCTCCGGTTCTCCCCGGGTCAACCCTGTGGCCTCGGCGTAGCACATCGGCATGCTGAGTCTCCCATAATCCGGGACCTCCACGCGGAGCAAAAGCTTCATCTCCGACGTCTGCATTTCTGAGCCGATGCCTGCCAGGTCCGACCAGGCTTGCGCGGTGATGTCCGAGAGCAGGAATTCCTCAGGGCGAAGAAAGGGCGTCGCATCCGACACGGTCACCCGCTCAAACATGCTGTGTCGCGTGCCGGGTGCCTTGTCGACATGCCAATCCGCCTCTTCGATGTTCTCTCCGAAACTGGCGTAAACGAGATCCCGCACTGTAGACCGTCGGAAACACCGAACGCGCGGCATGGCTGCGCTCAGCCGCGCGAGTGGCGACGCGATGTAGCGCGCGGTCGGCGACGAAGGGTTGGATATCCCGAGCATGTCGCCCCGCAGTCGCTTCTCCGCATCCCGCAGCGCAATTTGTCCCTCGTCGGAAAGCATCGCCCGAGCCGTGATAACAGCCACCGTTCCCGCGCCGATAAGGTCGACAGCGTTGCGGTTGGGGGATTCTTTGTCGAGCATCACCCGAGAGACTTTTGTGTCCTTGTGGGGGATGGTTTCGACGCCTGGCTTCGCGAGCCGTCGCGTCTCCATCGCGATCGGGCTGCGACTGAATAGAAGCACGTTCGGGGTCGTCACAGGACGCAGTCGGTGGCGATTGACCCGGCCCGCCGCTTGGATCACCGAGCGTAGTGAAACCGGGTCGATCACCGCGTAGTCGAAATCGAGATCGTTGCCAGTCTCGATTACAGGAGACGCGATCACCACGATCTCCATATCGGCGGCCCCGACCTGAGCCGCGCGCTCGAACGCTCCGAAGCGCCGGCAAAGCTCAACTACGCCTGCGTCCGGATGGCGCTTTCTGGTGAGCGCGCGCTTCAGCAGCATCTCGACCCAGCTGCGGTGCAGCCTCGGAAAATGCGCATGGAGGCACAGCTTCAGTCGCAGCCGCCCACTCGGCAGAAGCCCTGCAGGCAACTGCGCTGCTACCGCGGTCGTATGGGAGATACGAGTCATCCGCACCAAGCCGACCGAAATCCGGAAGTCACCCACCAGGGCAGCATGATGGCCATGCAGGTCGCTGCAGGACTCGTCGACCTGGTCGATCAACCCGCTCCAGCTGTCGCAAGATGGCAGGATACGTCCTCGACGCAGGCTTGGCGCCTTCTCCAGCGCAGATAGGACCACGTTTCGACAGCGATCAAAGGTGGTCTGGATCGTTTCCTCGCTGACCGCCGTCGCGCAGGATCCCGGGGAGTCGCCGGTGCAAAGCACGTTCACGGCATCCACCATCCCAGAGATGACCGCATGCGCCGACCAACCGGCACGGTATGCGCGAAAGAACGCGTCGGCGACATCAGCGGGCAGAGTCGCCGACATGATCAGCAAACGTCTACCTCCGGCTCCCACTTGGTAGGCGAGCCGGCAGAGCGCGGCGAGATCCTCAGGATCATACTGGTCGATTTCGTCGAGGATGAGGTCCGACGTCAGAACGCGGACTGCTTGTGGCAGGAAACGGCTGTTTACCGGCGCGGCGACCCCCATCAGGTGGTCGATCGTGGCGACCAGGATGGGAGTTTCGACGAGCTTACGAAAAACATGCCCCCCTTTGTGGGCCGCGCGGATCGCCACGTCACAAAAGGCGGGAAGCTGGCGGTCGGTATCGAGCGACAAGCCGCGCAGCCAGTCCGCTTCCTTTGCCGTTCCAGGTTGGGGAACGGCACCACCGGCCTGTTCGACGCGGAGCCAATCAGGCAAGGAGATCCTGCTCTCGGCGCCATACGCGGCCTCGTCTGGGTCTTCGTTCAGGAATTGGATCGGCGGCTGACCTACCAACACGGAAACCGACCGCTCGGAGAAGCCTAGGTCGCGCACGTATTCGTCTGCAGACTGTTTGGCCAGAGTACGCAGGCCGAGACCGAGCGTCATGCGCATCATCCGGCGTTTCGGCGACATGTCCCCGAAGGTCGCGGCCGCGAGGATGGTCGGAGCGCCGCGGGTTTTGCCCGAGCCGGTTCCGGAAATGATGCAGCCGAAGAAACCGCCCGCTGCAGAGCTGCAAAGGGCTCGCGCTGCGGACGCGGCCTCCTCCTGCCACCGGAAACGGCCGTCTACGATCTGCGGATGGACGATGTCGAGCGGCATCTCCATCTCGAGGAGACCGGGGAAGCGGCCTCGCGACCGATGGAACATGTCGAACGCCCCGCGCGTCTCGTCGTAGACCTTGCGGACATGCTGAGCTAGGGAATCCGCAGGATGGCCGTCGCGCGTGTTGGCGAGGTGGACGGGCCGCACATCGCTGACCGCGCTGCGACTAGATCCCACGTGGTCGGCGAACATGAGAGAGGCGCGCAGCGTCATGTCGATCGGCTGTGTTCCGAGGTCCGGCCGCAATCTCTCGGCCCCCTGCCGTAGCGCGCGAAGCCACCATTCCTCGTGCCAGAATGGAACTCCTTGTGCGATGGCGAGATCTCCGCGCGTGAGCTTTGCTGCGGAATCGACGTGACGTGACGCGTAGAGCTGAGAGAAGCTCGTATCGCTGCTGTTGGGCAGCCGATGGTGAGCGAGGACCAGCGCTCCGATCCCGAATGCAAGCCCATGCTGATTCTGCTCGAATTGCAGGCTGAGGAGATCGTCCCCGGTTCGCCTGAGGCTCGCATGCAGCCGAACGAGCGGGTCGATGGCCGTTGTGAGCGCCGTATCGACACGTTCAGGCGTGATCCCGCGCAGCAGATCGACCAGCGCCATGTCGTCGAGCCCACCTGCGAGATGATCCCAAGCGACAGCGGAGACCAATTCGTGCCGGACAGCGTCGGGCGTGGTCTGTTGCCCTGCCAGAGCAGTGTCGAGCTTCGCTTGAAAGAGGACCGTCGCCTTGCCGAGGTCATGGAAGAGGGCTGCGATCTGAACCATCGCCCGAAATGAGGACGCCGTTTCGGACAGCCCGCCGAAGTGCGGGACGAGAGCGGGGTGGCTTGCGACGGGAACGAGGCCTTCAGGCGAGAAGCTGCTGCGGGAACCGATCACGACCAGAGGCGTCCGGCTCTCTCTCGCGGATCGCACTTCCTGGATGGTCACCGCGGTATTCCGGGTCGCTATCTCGCGAAGCTCTCGGGTGATGCGGTCCAGACACGCGTTGCTTGCGCGACCTCGCCAGGTTCGGTCACCGATCCGCCAAAAGTAGCGGTCGAGGATTCGTGCCGTGCGGGTCCGGGCCTTCTTTGAGGAGCGGCAGACCGCGAGGACCTCCCTCATGACGCAGCCGTCCGAGCTCCGCCAGCTTCGAGCATCGCCTCGACGGCAGCGATCGCAATGACAAGGACGCGCTCGTCGTCGAAGGCGTCGATCACGCGACCCCTGAACGCTGCCTCAGGGTCGTCTTCCCTCTTGCGGCTCGCGGCACAGAAGGCTGCCGGCAGCACGAACGCGTCCTTGAAAGCATCCGCAAGATCGAAAACCAGCCCGCCGGCACGGGTCTTCCCATGCAAGACGGCCAGGTGAGGCGGGATGCCGAGCGCCCAGAGCGCTGCGCCTGCCATCCCGTAGCAGAGATAGTTTCCGTGATCGATCAGACCGTTCACCAGCGCCACTGGATCCTTGCCGCCTCCCTCGCCTGCAGCCCGACGGAAGCCACCGTCCTTTTCCGACAAACCTGCCATCTTGGCGAAGGCCGCGTAACAATCCTTGGTGAATTTGCCCTCGTGCCCAAGCAGCTCCTGAATGGACGCGATGGTAGGAAGAGCCTTCTCGAATGCGCCGCAGATCCGAAGAAGGGGATCTAGATCCCGGACACGAGGCATCCACTTGCGGATCTGCTTCACACCCGTTTCCCGCATCCGTGCGATTCGCGCGGCCATCACGGCCTTCGCCGCCGCGAGCGAACGGCTAGGGTCCAGATAGACGTGGAGCATCTCTCGGAAGTGGCGGGTCGCGTGATAGGTGGTCAGGGACCCAAGATGCAGCGGCGTGCCGCCCGTGCCTGTGAAGGCTAGATGGACGCCCTCCTCGGCCAGTAGGCGCGCAGCCTCCTGGGTGATGGATGTTCCTTGACCAAGGAACAGGACAGCGAGGTTCGCGTGGGGTATGTTGAACTCACGCCGCCGCTCATCGTCCGCCGCGTGGTAGACGACACGGTCGCCCTCGACGTGAACCCTGGCACGCTCAAGCAGGAGGGCACCCTCGCGGTCGGTGATGAGTAGGCGTGGCCCCCCCCTACGCTGCGTCATCCAAAGCCTGCGCCGAGTGGGGACGGACAGGCAGGATCGCCGGCGTCGCCGCGGCGGAGAATCCATACGTGGACACCATCAGGAGAGCGTCGGTCTCGAGTGCGACGATTTCCCTGACGTGGATGGGCGTCTTGCCGACGAAGATCGTTAGGCTATCGGCCATCGAGACCGGCTTGCGGGTGATCTTCCGCAACTTGACGCCACGGCGCTCCGCCCTGCGCCGCATGCGATCGATGCCGCCTGCCGTCCACTTCTCGCCGCTTCGGTCGCGGACGTATGCAGCGCCCACCTCGCCCGGCTCGCGCGCCACCTCGAGTATCTCCGGCGATCGAAGCATCCCGCGTCGCAAGAGCGTCGCAAAACCTTCGGTGTCAAGCAACGCGCTCAGGCAAGTTTCGGAGCCGATGAGCTCGATCTCCAGGCCCGGGAGATCGACCACCCTGCCCGAACGGCGAGTCGGCAGCGCCACCGCAATGAAATCCTGCGGGTCACCGCGGCGGTTCACGTGATGCACGGCGGCGAGCGCGTTGGCGAGGACGTCCGGCGCGGCGCCGAGCTCCACTACAGCGCGGACGGGCTTGATCGTTAGCCGGGCGGTCGCGATGCAGCGACCTGGACCGACATTGAGGTCTTCTGTCACAATCAATCTTCCTTGGCATTGCCGAAGACCCCGCCCCGAACGAGGTTGGCCATGACGAAGTGTACGTCTCCAGAGATCCCGTCTTCCGCGTCTTCTTCCAGCGCCGCGAACAGGGCATCGGCGTTGCGGCGGAGATCATAAAAGCTGCGCTTGGATTTGGGATCCCGGAGGACGCGGGCTGTCTCCTGAACGCCGCCGTAAGGGTTGACGGCAATCGCCCCGTAGGAAGCGTCGCCATGCCAAATGTCGATGTGGCGGAGCGCGGCTCCGATCTTCTGCGAGTGCATCGACGCTTGTTGCACGGTCTCCTTGCCGTAGAACGCCGGAAGCTTCGCATAAATCCGGCTGATGGCGTTCTTCTCTCCATTTTCTCCCCGGACGTATTCCTGCGACGGGAACACCTCTTGCCCCGCGTCCATCTTGGCGGCCCAGACCACGGCAAAGGTGAAGGGGTCGCTCCTTCGGCTCAGTGCGTCGGCGAAGCGGTCGACGAACGCGATGATATCCTCTTTGCCGCCGACGGTTGCTGCGGCCGTGATCGACTCGATGTCCGCGGGGGTGTCGAGGTCTCGGAAGCCTTCATGCAGAGGGTTGAAGGTCACCTTGCAATCTTCGAATTCGACCCTGACCTCCGCCGCATCGGTCTGCCAGCGGTTGCGCCATGCGAAGCGGCCGTTGGCGACGTTCCAGGCGTAGAGCTCGGCGAGGCGACGGAAGCCGCCACGTTTGGCATAGCCTTCGGCGAGCTCCTCGTAGGCGCGCGTCACTTCGAAGTCATCGCAGGCGTGAGGCGTCATCGCAAAAGGCAGGATCCTCGCTGAAAACCTGAGCTCCATGCCACTGCAACCTTGCGGCACCGCAGCAAACTCCACCACCTGCGGATTGCTCTTGCCGGCGTTCTTGCCTTTCGCGTCCGATGTCTGTCCGCGCACGCCCTTCTCGAGGACCGCAATGGGCACGGAGCGCCGGTCGTCCCCGCCCGCGCGCACCCCGTGAAAGACCCCTTCGGTGATTTGCACCGAACGGGCGTAGGCGAGCATGTTGGTTTCCAACGACCGGGCGTTGGAGGGTTTCGCTCGATGAGCCATTCAGGTTGCCTTTCTAAGTTAGGCGGTGATGCGGATGATAGGAGCGATGGCCAAGTATCCACGGTCCTTCTGCGTGCCATCGCCAGAACAAGTCGTCGAAAGTTTCGCCAGTCGTTCCGGTAAGTCTCTTGTTCCGTACTGAAATTAGTTCTCCGATCCCAAGAATCGGCTCTGTGAAGACGTGCGGGACCTTGGGATCTCGGGTTCCCCGTCGCTTTGGTGCCGACGCCGGGTCGTCGAGCAGGTAATGGCCGACGGCAACGGGCGCAGGCCATCCGAAGCCAGCACCCCGCTCCGCTGGGAAGAGCACCTCCGCCACGGCGGAAAGGCTGTCGCCATCACCTCGAGACAAGACACGGCGTTTCGGGTCGTCGGGACGGATCAGCGCCCAACCGCGAGGCACACGGGAGAAGGACTGGCCGTGCCCTGCCAGCGTCGTGACCTCGTGCTTCGATTCGTTGAACGTGCCACCTGCAAGCCTGCGGCCCATCAACGCCTTCCGCACAGCCATCTCGTCGTCGCAACCTTGGATGTCGAGGATCATTGAGAAGCGTACTGTGCCGACCATGTCCTCCACGGTCTCGATCGGGGCGAAACGGCCGGATGCGGGCGCCATTTCGGGTTTAGTTCGACCGCCCGCGATGGCGACCTCATGGATGACGGGGAGGACGCCGACCGACCAACGCTCGACGCCGAGTTCAGGTGCGGTGGCCGCTCCGAGGCCGAGGAAAGCAAGCGGCGACGGCAAGCCGGAGGCGTAGTCGTTCATCAGCAGGTTGACCCGCGAGGCCGTCACGTCACTCAGGAGGAACTTCACGGGCGGTCCTCAATGAGCGTGACCCTGGACCGGAAGTGCGGGCCGCTGAGGACTTGCCGCGCACGGAGGCGGTCGTCGTTGCGCTCGTAGCGGCAATCCAGGAGCACCTCTCCTGGCGACGGCGTCTTAAGGTTGGTCGCATCCGGCTTCAGCTGAACCGCTTCGCCCATGACTTCTTCGATGAATCCGATAGCCTCAGCGATCATCCAGTCCGCCAGATTATCAAGTCCGTTCCGAATGTCCTGATTGCTGTGCTCCGCTTCGCGGGCGAGGAGGTCGGCGTAACGGAGCACCCGCTCAGCCGCCTCGGCCGCGTCCTCGCGGTTCATCCGAGGGAAGCGCCCGCCGGACGCGAACCGGTAGATTTCAGCTTTGATTCGCTGGAGGGTTTGCGGAAAGCGGGCGTGGAACCTTATCCGCGGCCCACCGATCGCCCCGGAGATGTTCTGCGGCTTAGCGCTGATCGCCTGCCGGCTCCAGCATCCGCGCGGAACCTTCGGCCCATCCTTCTCTTGCTTCCGGTAATACGGCGCGATGACATCGCGCATGTCCATATACGCGGCGGCTGGCGCAACGGGAGTTGCCTGTAAATCGCCGCCGGCAGGGTTCGGAAGGAACACGATCGGGAACTCGGCTCCCGGCAAGCGCGTGATCGGCGCCGGCGCTGCAGAAAGGGCCGCTTTAAGCGCGTTGAGCACGTCGGCGCCGAAGACGGAGGCGAAGGCTTCAGTGACGTGATCCGAAACGTCGTCTGGGTTAAGGATGTGCTGGACTAGGTTTCTGGTGGGTTGGCCGAGCACTTCGAGGGGGCGGAAGGCGATCTTCGCGACGGGAATGTCCGCCGCGTTCACGGATGGGATGAGTTTTGGCTCTCGGTTGGAGTCTGTCGCGGGCAGCCGCATCACGCTCTGGTCCCCGGCGGCGCGGGGCGAGATCAGCTTCAGCAGATGGGATCCGCTCTTCGCACCGACGCGGGCCATGGCCTCTGGCGTCACCGGCTTGCCATACTCCTCCGCCATCTCGCGATAGGCCTGCGGCACCTCATCGATTGGGATCGGTTTGCCGATTGGGCGGAAGCTGAGCACGCTTTTTCCCTTTGGCTCGTCCGCGGGCCGTTCCTGTGTCGCGCTCACTGATTGCATCCCTTTGCTCTCGGGAGAGCATATCGGGCTCACCGCTGAGTCCTAAGCGAACTTTCTTCAGTTTCCGAAGTTTGGAAACCCTGGTAAAGAGGCAGGATTTGGAAGGAGGCCTCCCTCGTGCATCGTCGGGTGTTGCAGCGGATGGGTTGGATCGAGGCGAGCCTTCGCATCGCTGGGCGGTTCGAGAGCGGTGAGAAGGCCGCCTACATGGATCACTTCGGACTAAGTCCCGCACAGGCGTCGCAGGACCAGAAGGCGTTCGTTCAGGAGTTTAATCGGTTGGCCGGCGCTTCCGTCATCGACGTGACCAAACGAAAGCTCGTCGTCGCTCGGATCTCGTTGCTGCCGCCGGACCCTGTTTTCCCGATCCCGAACGTGGTCGAATGGTTATCCGCGGCCCTGAGTTCGTCTTTCTACCGTGTGCAACCTGTGCAGCGGGCTGATCCTGATCTGATGATCCTTAGGTCAGTGGTCGAGGCCGTCCGCGAGAAGTTTCCCCTCGACATCGTTTATCGGTCCCGCAGCTCGGGAAGGTCGCGAAAGGTCGTGTCCCCGCACGTCATCGTCGACGTCGTCGACCGCCTGCACGCGAGGGCTTACGACCATACTCGGAACGAGTTCTCCGATTTCGTCCTAAGCCGGATTGAGGACAGTCGACCTGCCAACCCTGACGTTTCGTTCGTCCATGCCGATAAGGACGAGGCCTGGCGTCGCCACGTTACAATCGACGTGCGCGCGAAACCCGACCTTGATGGCGAGCGATTGCAAGCCGTCCTCAAGGACTTTGGGCTCGACCAGCAAGGGAGCCGTTCTCTTAAGCAACGCGCGGCGGTTGCTTATTACCTAGTAAACGATCCGGACGAGATCGCGCTTGGATTCGGTTCTCCTGTCGTGATCTCAATTCACAACAAGAAAGCCAATACTTGACATGCGACTTCTACCAGACGCGACGCTCTCTTGAAGCTCGTGAACGCGAATATTAGGCCTCGGTAAGCTAAAGATTTTTCATCCCGAACACTCTCACAACTTTCTGATTTGCTATACAGCTACCCATAGTAGAACATAGAGGACGTTATGTTCCTACATATTGAAACTTCAGATTCAGACTCCCGACTGTAATTATATCGCCGTCATTCAATTCTACGCACTCGCCACCCTTGAGTCGCTGCCTGTTTACGAGGGTCCCGAATTTAGTAATTGTGTCTTGCACTATAACTCTTTTCTCGTAATTGCTCACCCCGGTGCGAGCGGTGGCTTTGCGAGGAGTGCGGCTTTGAGGGCGTCGAGGACGGTCGCGTTGTTGGCTTTCGCGGTTCCGACGACGGAACGGAACGCAGCGTAGGTCTCCGCACCCCATTCGCAGCGGAATCCGTTGGTCACTTTGCGGAAGATGACGCTTGGCCGGAGGTGGCGCTCGGAGACGTTGTTGGTCGTCGGGACGGCGCGATCGGTCACGAACACGAACAGATGCGCGCGGTTGGCGGCGATACGTTTGCGCAGCTTGCGGCCCGGCTCGCCGATCGGAACGGCCGCCATGATCCGGTCGAGACGGTGGTCCAGATCGGCCCGATACAGGGTCAGCGTCGCGTCCTTCAGCGCGTCGCGTCGGCGTCCGATCGCGATGGCGCGCAACAGCAGACGCCGGAACGCCGCGCTGAACGCGGTGTCGCCGCACTCCACGGCGTAGCGGGCATCGCGCAGCAGATGCGCCAGGCACACCTGCCACTGCGCCGCGTGGCCGCGCTGGCTGCCGAGCATGTCGGAGACCCACACCATCGGGCGGATGGCGCCGAACACCTCGGCGACCACCGCCTTGCCGCGGCTGGGACGAATGACGTGCAGCACCGCCAGCGTGCCCACGAAGACCCATTCCCACCAATTGCGGCCGCACACCCGCGCCGAGGTTTCGTCCGAGCAGATCACCGCGCTGGCCGTCACCGTCTCGCGGATGGCCGCCGCGGCACCGAGCAGCGGCTGACGGGCGCGGGCCAGTATGTTGCTGATGGCGCCCTCGCTGATCGACAGCGCGAACATCTCGCGCATCAGCGCCGACAGCCGTTCGAACCCGATGGCGTGGGCATAGTGCAGATAGATCACCCACGCGGCGATGGACTGGCCGAATGGCGAGCCGGGCTCAAGACCCTGCGGCGCGATGGCGGTGGCACGCTCGCCACAGCAGGCGCAGCGGCCACCGAACAGCTTCACCCGTGTCACGTCCGGCTTGATCACCGGCAACTCGATGCGGTCATAGACCTGCTGGGGCGTCTGTCCTTCATCCGAGAAGGCGGCGGCGCAATGCGGGCAGGTATCGAGCCGGGCCTCCACGGTGCGGTCGGGGTTCGCCTCCAGCGCGCGGCCGAAGCCGGGGCGGCTTCTTCGCGGCGGCTTGTCGCCGGCCGGGCGGTCGGATTTCTGGCCCTTTGCGGGGGGCGTCGAGGAATTGCCCGGGTTCTTCGGCGGCTGCTCGAATTTCGCCAGCCGCGCCTCTAATTCGGCGATCCGCGTCAGCGCCCTCTCCAACCGGGCAGCCAGCGGCAGCAGGGACAGGATCAACGCGTCCTTCTCGGCGACGCTCAACTGGCAGAGGTCGATCTCAGGGGGCACCCCGATGTTGAATCGACTCGCCCGTAACCGTGTCAACTGCCTGCGTGATCACACGCCCAGCGGAAACCCGCTGCAATGGAGGCGACCGGAGTGAGCAATTAC
>Ga0116231_10009961_pt1 | contig 15621 bp, 10 predicted proteins | sample S1TSphgellanicum_2_FD_89695 | JGI IMG/M metagenome (GOLD analysis project Ga0116231, IMG submission 89695) | Host-associated microbial communities from peat moss isolated from Minnesota, USA - S1T2_Fd - Sphagnum magellanicum MG | ecosystem: Host-associated > Plants > Peat moss > Unclassified...
GGGGGGGGGGGGGGGGGGGGGGGCGGTATTCTTTTCATTTTTCCTTGGTTCCCTTCAAGTTCTATCAGGTTCCCAATGTGTTCCCCATGGGTGTTCCCAATAGCACCCCGCTTTAATCTCATATGTTTTGCCCAAAGTCCTCCCCTTCTCACCTATATATGTGGGCCAAATGGGGAGGCACTCCATCTTTCCCTTTGGGGAGCCTCTATAGTTTCAACTTTTTTTTGTAATGGGCCAATCAAATTGGCTCATTGCAAAGAAAAAAAAAGTTGGGCTTGTGAGACCACCCCAACTAATTAATATGAAACAGAAATAAGTACCCCCAGTTTGTAATGCTCGAACATTCATGTCAGGATATGAATAAATGCCGGAACGTTGGCCCCAAGGATTTTACAAATTGGCTTCCCAAATTCGATGGTATCTTTTTTCAGTCTTGGGGTCAATACAAGGCCATAAAGTTCAGCATTTATGAGTAACTTGGGGCAGATTGAAAAGATTTTCTCTATTTCAGCCTTGACTCCTAGTGTAAAGCCCTGGGACTAATTTCAACTTTTGCACCAATAGGAATGCTTGATTTGGGTTGAACATCGGCCCTGATGACTCCTAATGTAAAGTGGGCCTTAGTAAGATCCCATGCTTAGCCTAAATCAAGGTCTCTAAGTTCAAATCTAACATTTTTGGGGCTTAATATGGTCACTATAAGGCCTCTCTCAAAAAGGTGAAGGTACCCACCGGGGTGCTAGTTTGCCCTGACCATCGAGTGAGTTCCTTAGGATAGGAACTGAGTTTACATTGTACCACACCTCACCACCTGCCCGGCCACCCATATGTGTAAACCGGCATCCACACTCGTATGTTTGGCTTTCTGAGTGAGGCCTCCTAGGGTAGAACTGAACATCACCGATCACTACCGTATGACCGAACACTTCTGTATATCTTTCTCATCTGTGCTTCATTTTGAGTGATTAAAAATGTTATGAGGGCGTTTCCTCAAGCTCAAGAAATCATCTTTGAACTGCAAAGGAAAAGGAGTAATGGAAAAAATAGCAAGAAGAAAAATAAGCTTTTCAACTTACAAAAGAGGTTTTTTTTTTTCTTCTTCAAAGAATCCCTCCTACTTTTAAAGCTTCTAACTTTCTCATTTCTTGTTCATTTTAAACGATTTAAAGAGCTATAAGAGCGCCACCTTCAGTTCTACAAATTATCTTTGTAATAGCAACAAAGCAACATACAAATAATTTTGGGGGTGTTTGGGAACCGACTTGTAATGTTCTGTGATGTTTTTTTTTCAGTTCTTGACCCCCTCTACTTGGGGGGTAGGGGGGTGTAACTTTCTCATTTCTAATCCGTTTTTGAAAAAATTTAGTGCGTGAGATGCGCCAAGAGGAGGCGTTCAAGTTTTGTTTGGACACCAGAAACAATGGAGCCCTCCCCTTGGATCCAGCCTACCCTGAGCACTTAAGTGTTCACTCACCGGCCATTTTACCCTAGTGGCCATATTACGTGTAGGGTAAAGCCTGAAGGGGCAGGCTTTATGGTACTAAGGGCCCTGTATGCTGGAGGGGTTCCTCTAAGGCACGACCTTGATGGCTTTACATGGGGTAGAAATCATGTGTTTCTTTTTTTTAAAATTGTTTTCCCATGATGCCCAGTGGGTACCTGACAAATACCCATTGGGTATCATGGGGTAAAAAACTTAAAAACAATAGTGGGTTTTTCAAAAACTTAATGCTCATGGAGATAGGCAATTACATTTTCATAAAACTTGTTGGCTCGTTACGCTAGGTAAGGCATTTTCTAGGTACACTTTTTTTATAAAAACACAATTGCAAGTTATTATGCTTAAAAAATGATAGATTTTGATTTTCAAAAACCCTGATTTAATCTAATCATGGGATATTTGTAATACAAGAGGTATGATTGATGTTCAACATTAAATAATTCTCAAGGAGAGCTATTTTTTAAAAAGAAAATCTTAAGTCAAAATTGTCAAAATTTTAGACAATTGAATCAAACACTTTCTTCACAAAGGGGGACAATCCAAATCATTGAGATATTTTAGAGATTTTGTTTATAACAAATAAACTTAATGTTCTTCTTAAGTAATGTCAAAATTCTAGGATTTTTAAATTGGTGTTACCAAACCTTTTTTTTTCAAGAAATAAATTGTTTCAATGCAATCTAGTCATGAACACAATATTTAGAAGCAATTTAAGTCAATTTTTGGGGTTTTATTACAATACCAATGTGCGCATTGATTCACACAAGGCCCCTTCACCCACCTTTCCCCTACCTCCAATATTTATTTATATTACACAAAAGCCATACACAAATATATTACACACGAAGCTCATTCCACACAAATCATCGTTATGTTAGGTGGTAATGGGTTTATCCATGGCCTATTCCAAAATGTAATTGGTTTTCTCATTGTCAATTCATAATTCAAAAAAGGTGAGTATTGCAAATGGTTGTCTCTTGCTTTGGAAAAAGCTTTAAAAAGGGTTTGAATAGAACACAATACCGATTACATATTATGGAATTGACAAGTCTTCCCCATTATGTTAAAGGCCAAAGGCTCTGAACATCCCAGAATTGAAGCACACTCCACAAGTGTGAGAGTGTGTGTGAGAATGCAAGGTAAATAGCTCAAGGAACTCAAAGTCATAAGCATTTTGGGAATTATAATGTCATAATTTTTTTGAATTTTTTGAGCAAAAGTGCAAGTTATAAACATATCTAAATTGAGCCCCAATATATCATTGGAAAGGGTTTGAAACATAAATATTAAAATCAAATAAAAATTTTGATTTCTAACCATAAAAACTCAAAAAACAAGAATCAAATGATTTTAAAATTAAACATGCAATATGACATTGATTTATTTTTTAAATTATAAGTTTTTTATAGAAAAGTCTTCAAATAATTTTTTTGTGTGAGAGTCATGAGCCCATAAAACTGCAAATTTCATTATTTTAGAATATAAAAATTTCAAAAGGAATCCAAACATTTTTTTGCAATGTTGATGTATTCCTGCCATTAACCACAATATATAATATATGAAAAGATGTGGTGACTCCTCTCCAAATTCCAAGTTGTGAGTTTGGTTTGTTCATGTTCATCTATGCACCATTTTGGCTCCAACTTACATTAATCATCTTTTTTCTTTTTTTTTTGTATAAATAATTTCATTTTGAACTTTGCCTTTTGAATTCATCATAATCCCATCCCAAAGTTTTCATCCTTATTTCTTTCTTGTGAGTTAGGGAATATATCTTAAGTTTGCATTTTGTTGCAAATTTGAAAATCAATAGGTCCAATACACTATTAAAAAACATGAGTCCAATTCATTAACCCATTTCACTATGAGGCTTTAAAATTGAAATGGGTTCACTAGCTAATGTTTTAACTTAGTGCAGTTTCACCATGGGTGAAATCATTTACACATAATTCATTAAAGTTAATTTTTTATTATTATAATTATTTATGATTAATGAATAAATATTTATTTATTTGAATGTAGGAATTTATTATTTGTATGTATTTATTTATTTATGAAGAGATTTGGTATTCATACAACTATAAAAACTTGTTAGTTTGTGTTGAATTTTTTTTTATAAATGAAAAACCTTTCCAAAAAAATAGATGAAAATATTATGTATGTATTAATTCTTTTTAAAAATTAATACTTCATATAGAATTATAAATTATTGAAAAATAAACATAATAGTATGTGTTTAATAGCTTAACTATTACATGTTTAATTAAGTTATTAAATAATTACAATTAACATAATAAATTTTCTATAAAAAATTTATTGATTAAGTATATGCTTAAAATGTGGGAAGAAATAATATTATATCATATATTATCATCAACAATCAATTTTTTTTAAAATCAATTTAAAAGATAAAAGCTTATTCAAAAAATATGTTATTTGAAATTTTATTGTTTTTTTTCAAAGCATATTGTTGAAATGTATTAAATTGCAAGTTTCAAATTTATTTTCAGTCAAATTAAGTAAGATTTTTTTTAAATTTTAAATATTTGTATATCTTGAAAAAATCTTCTATAATAAAGTTTAACTTTTTTCATTTGGACAAAACATGAAAAAGATAATAATGGGTTTAAAAAGAAAAAATCTTTCAAATATCATTGTTAAAATGTATTAAATTGCAAGCATCAAATATATCTTCATCAAATTCAGTATTTTCTTTCTTAAAATATTAAATATATATAATTTTGAAAAATGTTTCAAAAAATAGTTTATTTTTATCATTTGAATATACTATGAAAAAAATAATAATTAAAATTGATTTTTACAAAAACTTTGTAATAAATAACATAATAAATCTAATCATCACCCCATTTCTTTCATATGAAATGAGGTGGTTGAATGGCAATGGGTTATCACTTTAGAATCCAAGGCTCAAACCTTCATAAAATTTCCATGTGGTTAATGTTGTATGTTGACCAATGTACATGAATGATATTGGTCATTTATCATAATATTTGTTATTAATAATAATATAAATATTCGAATTAAAATAAATTTTATTTAATTTTTAAATTTAAATAATAAATGTCATGTGACAATTTTTAATTCGATTAATTCATTGTGAATTCACTTGTTCATAGCAACCTATCAATAATTATTAGAAGAGTAGGTGAATTTATTTAAAAAATTAATTTAACTAATTAATGATAATTTTACCTAAATGATTAATGAAACTCTTAGAGAACGAGGAACACAACCCTACTGGTGATACTACTTGACAAAGTTATGAATACATCATTAGTGATTGTAATCAAAATTGAAATGTCCTAGTTTTCATCCACAGAAAAATGACAATTTTCATTCAAATAGCAAAAGCTTGTGGGAATCATTAGGCCAAAGAAAGCCAACATTGGTACCTTAGGCTATAACTAATAGATCATTAATAAAATGAAGGTGAAAGATTATGGCTTGTAACTCATTGCCTGAAAGCTGATCATAGCATTGAGATTCTCATTGGTATTGATTATGTTGTGTAAAGTGCAAGGCAAAGCCAGTTAGGGCAAAGCCAGATGATGATGCATCTGACATAATGTGCAAAGGGTGGACCATTCCATGACATTAGGTTTTTGGAATGGAATGGAATGACAGCTGAGATTCAACAATTTAATTGTTTTTTAAAATCATTTTCAACAAGAGAATTTGATAGTTATTATGAATATATGATCATCACTGGAAGATTATGTCATATAATGTGATCAAGAATATGATAGAATTTGTCACCCAAGATCACGTAACCATCTGCAGATGATTGAAGAAGCCCAATTGGCCCAGAAGCAGCCCAATTCCGGGTAAGATTGAAATGTGATTAGAACGGCAAAGGAGGATAAATCCCCCAGTTCAAGATGCAATGCAATTGTTCGATTGAAGATCAGATCGAAAAAAAATTATCCATTGTTAAAATTTATGCCGGGCTACGGATGTGGATGTGAACAGCCTAAAAAAAATGACCGTCCTTCCCCCTGAAATACGGGTAAGGAGAATCTTCCAGGACAGCCAGGTTGGGGGGAGGGCGGTGGCCGAAGGCGGCGGCCGAAGGCGTCAGCCATCCGTCCATCCCTTCATCCCTCCCTCCTTGTGCTATGATTCTCCAGGCCGTAAAGCATTGGCAGAAATTTTTATAGAGTATGCGGAGGGAATCGTCATGGAAGCACATGATTTGCCGATGCATTCAACTTTGGGCAAAGCATATGAGATAAAATGTGATGCTATTATAAACATCTTTGATAACACATCGGGAACTTGATGAGAACTTGGTGAAAACACATTGAGAACATCAACCTGTTTGTTGCCCAACTTCACATGGGTGAGAACACACACATTGGGAACATTAAACTGTTGCTAACTTCACATTGGTGACAACACACACATTGGGAACATTAAACTGTTGCCCAACTTCACATTGGTGAGAACACATTGGGAACATCACACTGTTGTCAACTTTTTTTTGTCACAAATTCAATGATTTTAAACATGATGGTTCAAGTAGGTAGCCAAAAATATATAATGATTTTTCTTCTCTTTTTTTTCCTTTCATATTTAGTTGATAACCAAATTTGGCTAAATCGGCTTATGGATGATTTTTTGTACAGATGCTAATTTATTTTAAAGTAAGAATTTTTTTTAATGATTGGCCAACAGAAATAAGCATTTTGTGGTGGTGGGTATTTGGACTAAGAAACCCCTCTGTCATAGAGTAAGTTGTGCGGGTATCAATCATGGGTGGTGGCAAATACCCTATGGTGATGTCAGATTTTGGCCATTTGGGTGCTGAAATTGACAGCAGCACCCCCTAAAACCCTAAACCTTATACCCAGGCTGTATCTTATAGCCTAGGGTCAAATTCCACATTGACAAGACAAATAGTTAATTTTTTTCAAAAAATAAATCATTTTTAATTTTGGTTTTTTTTTTTTTAATTTAAAAACCCCCTGATCTACTATGGTATTGCTATATGAGCAGTGAAATTATTCAGATTGTAGCCTGCAATAATTATGATGGTTTTCCACACCTCAGCTTCATATTTTCAGAGAAATTTGTTTCACTATTTTAAGGATTATTGAATGAATATCCAAATAGGTAAAGTATACATTCACCCATTGTATCAACACCCATTGTATTATAAGCGTTGCCCCCCTTCTTTAGTTTGTATTATCATAGTACATGAACGGTTTTGGCATAAATTGAATTTTTTTTGTCTTGCCAAATTTTTGAATTATTATTATTATTATTATTATTATTATTATTAGTGCCAAAATTTTTATATAAAATATTATGAAATTAAAATTCTGCAAGTTTTCAACTGTCGGGTTTAAACTGCAGACATTAAACCAGACACACTAAACTGTCCCATAAACATAACAAGAATGTGTTTATTATTTTTATAACCATTATTACATGCCAAAAATTTCAGAATTAAAAAAACAAGTGCTGAAGCTAAGATTTATATTTTAATTAATTATTCGACAATTTGTTGTTGAATCCGATCAAGGAGTGCAGTATAGAAGTTGTGGGGTTGCAGCCAAAGTGATTTTTGTTTTGGGTTATGGGCCTCTTTGATTGGCCCATCACCCCCCCCCCCCCAAAAAAAGATAGCATCATATGAACCATCACTAAATATTAATATTGAATATTTGAAACCATATTCAAGCTTGGATAGTGCAATACATGAAAATAAGCCATAGTCAAATTCTTGTACTTGGCTTATCTTCATCATGTGCTTCATGATCCAATTCATGTTTTGAGGTTTGGCCCAATTTTTGTTTTTTGTTTGTTTTTTTCTTCTCTTGTTCCCTTGCCGGGTGTTTTTTCTTTCTTTATTTATTTATTTTCGTATTAAATTACAAGAGGATACACACAATTTCCTAAGCATCCTACTTGGCTTGACTACTGAAGAGTTGACACAATTGACTTGTATTTCAGCAAATGTTTGAAAAAATCAAATAAATGTCAAAAGCCACTTAATTTTCAACATTCTTGTTTTTTAAACATTTTTTCCCTTGACATCCGACTAAAATGCTCAGGCAAAACCTAGATAGGCTATTGTCTTGAGATACCCAAAAGAAATATTACTTTTCATTTTCATTGTGTGAGGTTTTTTTGTTCAAAGTTCAAACTCTAGGGTTGTCTACTAAACTAACCAATCATTAACATGTGGATTTGGGTGAAGTTGTGATAAGTAAATTCCTTGATCAATTGGTGACCATAGTAGTGCACCCATGAAGGAGTGCACCCATGTGCCCACATTAAGGACTTATTGTTGATTTTAAAAGTCCTTAATCAAGGACAAATCCTTAATGTGGGGAACTAAATCAACACTAAGTCCTTAATGTGGGCGCAATAGTCAAGGTGCCCAAGAGGCTAGAAAGTGGCAAGATCTTGACCCAAACGCCCCCCACCCCGCACCTCCAATAAGAACTTTGTAGGTGTCTATGCTTAGTCAAGGATCACCAATGACCATGTTTAGGCAACTTATGGGTGTGTGCATATTTTAGTCCTGTGTTTCAAATTAGTGATATAAGTCATGACACTTTTCATCCATGCCCATGTCCTCATGAATTCATGATCTTGTTATATTGCACCATTTCTTGCTCAACATCTAAATTTAAATCCTAGTTTTCTGTTTAAATTTTGATTTTAAGCCCAAAAAAAGAGAAAAAGGGTGCATCTAGTTTTCAAATTATATGGATAGTTTATCGTTAACATGTTCATTCACTTGTTGTTTGTTCGTTTTTTTTCCCCCCTTTTTTATTGTCTTGTTCAATTGTTAGTTGCTTGGTGATTTGTTTATTATTTAACTATTCATTATTTTAGTTTAGTTTGTTGTTTGTTGATTAACTTGACCAAGTTGTTGAAATATTAACTTTTTTTTCATTTGTTTGAACTCATTGTTTTATTCTTCAATGATTTTTTTGTTGTTTTGATGTTTATTCTTTGCTTATCAATGTTCATTATTCCTGAATCGATTTGTTTATTTTTAAATGGATTATTTTATATTTCACCATTTGAAAAAATTCTCAATTCAGTATTGGGATTTTAATTAAAATCTTTGTCTCCAAACTACAATTTTAGGGGGTATTGAATAACATGTGAAATTGCTAGCTCACCCTAACACAAATACATGCCAAAACCAAGGTTGTGGATATTCAAGGTACCTCAATAGTTGGTTCACCATGGCCTTCTTTTACATGCCAATACCATATCTAGAACTAAATGTGAATGTACCAATGCACTTGTTGATTCAACCTACCCTAATTACGTGTTAATAATAGATGCATGTAGTTGAAGGTAACAAGCTTTTTATAACTTGGATCCCAAGGCTAATGTTTCATCATGCACAAGCGAGTATTCATTTGTCACCTACACATGTGGATGTCCAAATGTTAGCCTTTCAATATACACATTGATGCCATGTATTCTAGTCAAGTGCAAAAAAAAAAATTTCCAACCAACCTTAAATTTGAAAATACAACTAAATGTTTTGATAAGATTTTACAACTTGCATAGGTCATGTTTGAATCTGCAATCAATGAATTGTCTATTTTGCAATTAGATTGAGAAATTACCTCCAGATTTTGATGAAGCAAGTCCTTCATCAACTTCTTCATCATCATCACAATTAGATCTAATTGCCATTTCTTTAACCAATATCTGGGCCAAATTGACTAGTTCACCAACCATTTCATTCGCATCTAGAACAAGGGTAGGTGCACGTTCGATGGAATTATTATTTTCAAACATGCATGATCAACATTGTTCCCCAAGTCAAACATGGCCAATTCTAGATGGGCTCTCTAGTGAACCCAAACCTTCGTCCTTTTGGCTCTTGATGCAACACAACCCTCCAATTCCCATGTTTGCCTTACATCGGATGAAAAAAATACTTGTTCAATGTCCATTGGAAATGCAAATGACTCAGCTAAAAGTGGGATTCGGCATTTAAAGTTCACTACAATGAACCCATATTCGTCACATTTCACAATTGTAACATAACCTTCATAGTTTGACCCACCCAATTGCAAAGAAGTATAATTGTTTGGAAATTCCCATAATCCAACTCTAAAATCTTTTTGATCCACCCAACATACTAATTGATGCAACCATTGGGTTTAAATCATTGGAGCAAGATCGGCATTCATGTTCAAACATTGTTGCTACCCCTTAATCTGTTATTGCCAAATGATTTTTTGTGCTTGCCACTCATAAGTGGTTACCAAATGCATACATAGACCTATAGCATGTGGCTAGGTTTGATGGCAAACTACTAATTGAAATCACATCTTTTGCAACCTCCTCACCTATTGTAAGGTCTTTTATAACATCACTAACAAACCGAAGCTCAAAAGGTGGTAGTTTTGCCAAGTTCTCTAGGTAAGTCCATTTTCTACACCTCCTCATTGCACTTCTTGCAAAAGCAACCCTTCCAAATGTCCTTTGTTGTTGAGTAAGTAAATACCTCTTATAAACAATCCAACAAGATATGCAACTTGTTCAAGCATAAACATTACTAATACCTTTTCCAAATTTGGGGTGAACACACCATGGTATCACATTCAAATACTTCCCAAGAAAAAGAATGCCATTTTTATAAAATTTAACCTAGATCCATGCTAACATAAAAAACCCAGTAGAATAATGTGAAATAGTGGCATTGTGTATGATTCAAAACATGGGATATAAGAAGGCTCCTCTCACTTGTGCCATGGTTCAATTGTTGTTGCATTATGAAGGACAAATGTGTGGGCCTAACTTTACAGGTCAACACTCAGTCTATGAGGGCACCCATTGCCTTCAAATATTTCAGCATGCATAATAAGTTCTTCCTTGTCATCCCACCCTTGGATGTATTTAGTACAAAATCCAAAGCTTCTTCAATCGCATAACCAATTGCCATTCTCCCTTTCGGTTGAGCCACATTTCTGACATAACCTTTTAAGGCTTTCATGTACCTTTCCATAGAGGTACATCCACCTAGTGTATACAGGCCAACAAATATCCAACTCCTCTACTAGGTGGACTATTATATGTGTCATCACATCAAAGCATGTTAGAAGGAATATTTTATCTGATGTTGACATAGTCTTTGCAACTTTTGCCCTTTAGCATTTGCATGGTGTTAAGATCAATCACCCTCAAGCAAAGTTTGTTAAACATTCGGTTTAGTATAATAAGAGACATCCTTGTCTCTTCTTGCATCAAATTGTGAAGGCAAAGGGGTAATACCTATTGCACAAAAATGTGGTGGTCATGGGACTTTCAACCCCTCAACTTCCCATCTTTCTACACCCTACTTCGCAAGTTTGCATCATAACAAGATTGGAATTTTCAAGTTTTTGATAATTTAGAAAAAGGCCTTCTTCTCTTGCTTTGTCATGACATAGGGTGCCACTGGTTTTATGTAGCTACCATTAGGTATTTGTAACAACCAAAGTTCTAGCCGGATGACAACTTCTTGCATATATTTTCTCACAACCACTGTACCTTTCTCTCCAAATATTTTTCTTTAGCATGTTCTCACATACATTTTTCTCATGATGCATCACATCCAACATGTGCCTCACCAACAAATGCTACCACATGATAGGCAATGATTAGTCACCACTAAAGTCAATATTCACCTATAAATTTGCAAGATTTGGAACCAAATATAGAAAAGGGATGTGTCTCAATTGATCATTCAAACAAATACTATACCAACCTTGAGAGGGTGATTATGGTATTATATACAAATCTAGTCCATGAATTATTTCAATCATGAAACCAAATTTAAGCAATAGCTTGTATTGGTACAAGTCCATTAGGCCAAAAGTCAACGCAACAATATACCAATTACTAATCATAATTTTAATTTTACATTTGCTATAGTGGATTTTACAAAATACGCCTTCAAGGTTTGAGTGAACCAACACCCAACATTGCCTTTCAAAGGATGGGTGGTTTATGATTAAAATGCAATTATCTATTGGGATGTTGTTCCCTAGAAAACTAGGGTGGTTAGCTCAATTGTTATTTTAAGCACCTACGAACCAAGTAGGTAGTATAAAATAAGTTTTATTGGAAGAGGTATAAAATATATTCTTACATAATAATTATTTATTTTCCTAACTATCTATTTATATGTAGGATCTACTTATTACAAAATGGATTACCAAGGTGAAACCTCCAATTAATTCAATTTAGGGTTAGCCACAACTAAGTCAACGGACATCCAATGTTTGGTGTAATTAGCTTTTTAACCCCCTAGCACCTTCATTAGCTTTGTTGGAATTACCATCCTACAATACAACCTTTATTTAAAACCATAGTTTAGAGCCTTTCAATTATGACAATTTTAAGCTACATTATAGCACATAATAGATATGACTGCATTTTGGTTCCTTGAAAAATGTACATTATGTTGTGCAAGATGACATGAAAACCATATAAAGTTACATAACTAAAAGCATCATAGCTTGGCCATTACCTTACCAACCTTGGTATCACCCATTAGAATTACACAACATTGCAAACAATACATAATACTTGATGCGCTCCCAAGTTCCTAATTAGACCCAAGATGGGTCTAAGTTACTCACACAATAGAATTGTGAGGAACTCGGGGCACGTTCTCAGCTCTCAACACTAGAAAGGGTAGAGGGGCGTGTTGAAGCTTCGGGTTGGGACTAGGAAGAGTGAAAAGCTTTACTTACTTACTCAAACTTGCATCAAACCAACCAACAAGTTGGTTAGTTCACTTTCTAAAGCACCTTTGATGCTAGGACAAGCCACGGGCAACTCTAGACTCACATGATTCACCACGGGCCGGACTCGGGGAAGCCACCACCTTCTCCCATATAATATTTTTTGTGTCTTTCTACGGCACCTACATCTGAATGGCTTTTTGTCTTGGGACTCCCAAGGAGGAGTCGCGAAACTCTCTCGGTTTGGACTCCTAGGACTTTGCGAGGTCATAGCTTTTTGCTGAAACCTCCGATTGGGATGAGGTCTGAAACAAACTTGAAGCTCTCTTTAAGGGATTTTCAACAGTGTATCACAATCGACCTACACACACCGGGGTCAGGTCGATTCCTAACTTTTAATGGTCGAGAGTGAAATTGCCAATTTGATTCCCGACCCTTCTTTTTGCCATAACTTATGCTATAAATGTCCAAATGGCCCATGCAAGGCCATTTTCGACATCTACACTTCGATAACTTTCTAATGATATAAAGAACACCCCAATGCGAGGTGTTTTGACCCTTGCAATAAAACTCTAAAATTTTGAGAGTCCTAGAGGACTCCTAAGTCCCAATTTCAGGAGTGTGAGTTTCATCCTCACACTCTCTCAAAGTAAGGTTGCGACACTCTCCCCCACTAGAAAAAAAGGTCAATGTCCTCATTGACACTTAAAATTTCTTTCAACAATTACAATTGTTTTTTTTCGGATCCTTGGCCATTAAATGCCAACTTTTGCGACAAGACCTTGCCTCAAGCTAACTTAGGCGTCCCCAAGTCTTCAACATTTTCTTGGCAAGTCCAAGGGTATCTCATAAGAAAAACCCTTAAGCTTTGCTCCGTTAAGAGACCTAAACTAGCTTAATTGACGGAACCCTCATTTTGGAGGCCATTATTTCGACCTTCCCCTCATAAGGACCTCAAGCCAAGTTTAATCTTGACCTAAGCTACTTGACATGACTCTTTTCCCAACCTTATGCCTTGACTACAACAATCAAGCCTTAACTAAAAAGTTTGCTTATCAAAGTACGAGAAGCGACATTTGGGTTTTGCGAAAACCCAAGTCTCAAATTACACAATTAAAGTACGCGAACGGGGTCATGACTTCTTGCGTTGGACGCCACTACCAACCAACCCTTTGGGATGCACTTAAAGCTTATGCATGTCCCTGCAAGCTCACCTTGCTTGCCTCCAATTTTGGGGTCAAGTTTTCTCTTAACCCCAAAGTAGGAGTCCGAGTTTGATTTGGGCCTACGCAAGAAAGTTCCATTTGTCCAATGGCAACTTGACAACCCTATTTGCACTTATACATTATTTTTGTCATAATCTTTTGGAATTTTTTAGCCTTTATTTCACTTGCAACTTGATGTGGTACATTTTATGTGACTCCCTGCCCCACTAAAAGAAAGGTGATGTCCTCATCACATTCTACGTCTTTTATTTGCCAGTCTAATGTGGAATTCCTCTATGGCTTCTTGGGCATGTTCCATATCGGATTCATTCACCCAAGATGCCTTTATTGGATGGCATCTTTTCCATTTAACTAAGTATTCTCGCTTTTGTCCTCTAAGTTACCTTAACTTGAGCACAACCTCCACTTCAAATTCTGGTTCATTATGAACCAAGTCTAGTGGTGTCACAACCCTACTTTGAGAGAGTGTGAGGATGAAACTCACACTCCTGAAATTAGGACTTAGGAGTCCTCCGGGACTCCCAAAACTTCAGAGTTCAATTATAGGGATCAAAACAATTTGAATTGGGGTGTTCTTTATATCATTGGAAAGCTATCAAAGTGTAAATGTCAAAAATGACCTTGCATGGGCCATTTGGACATCTATATCACAAATTATGGCGAAAAGAAAGGCCAGAAGTCAAACTGGCAATTTGACTCCCGACCACTAAAAATCAAGAATTGACCCAACCCTAGTGTGTGCAGGTCAATTGCGATACACCGTTGGAAAGCCCTTGAAGAGAGCTACAAGTTTGCTTCAAACCTCATCCTAATTAGAGGTCTTAGCAAAGAAGTATGACCTCGCAAAGTCTCAAGAGTCCAAACTAAAATAGTTTCGCGACTCCTCCTTGGGACTCTCGAGACAAAAAGCCACTCGAATGTGGGTGTCGCAGAGAGGCACAAAGTATACTATATGGGGGAAGGTGGTGGCTTCCCCTGAGTTCAAGTCGTGGTGAGTCTTATGAGTCTAGGGTTACCCATGGCTTGTCCTAGCACCAAAGGTGTTTCAGAAAGTGAACTAACCAACTTGTTGGTTAATTTAGTGCATGTTCGAATAAGTAACTAAAGCTTGTTGCTCTTCCTAGTCCCATCCTGGAACTTCAGCACGCCCCTCTACCCCTTCTAGTGCTGAAAGCTGGGAGCGTGCCCCTAAGTCCTCACAATTATGCTATGTGAATAACTTAGACCCATCTTGGGTCTAATTAGGAACTTGGGAGCACGTCAGGTGGGGGCCTTGAGTTGTGCTCCCGATTAGGCCTTGAGGCATCACGGGCAACTGGCTTCAAAAGATAAACATGAAATGTGGGGTGAATTCTAAGATTTTCCGGTAGTTCTAACTTGTAAGTGTTAAAAAGTTTTTTTCCAACACTTTGAATGGGCCTGCATATGGGCCCAAAAACTTGTGAGTCAAACCTTCTAGCAATAAAAAATTCTTGATGTTCAACCACACTTCATCCCCTTCTTGAAATTTCACCTCTCATCACGACTTGTCCATAAAATCCTTGTACCTCTTGTACGACTTTTCCAAGTTGACCTTTGCCACCTCCCACAGACACCGCCTTTCTTCATCAAGTTGTGTGACCATTGGCACTTCTTCACTTGCATCACTCGGGGGTTGTCCATGTGCTGCCCAAATCATGGGCACAATTGGTGATTTTCTCGTCACCATTTGAAAGGGGGTGGACCCAGTTGCGGAGTGTTTTGAGTTGTTGTAACAAAACTCGACTAACTCCAAGTGGTCCACCCAATCTTGTTGATCCACCACCACATAATTCCTTAGGAATTGTTGGATAATTAAGTTCATCCTCTTGATTTGTCCATTAGTTTGGGGGCGGAAGGAAGTGTTCATCTTAAGCTCCGACCCCATTCGCTTCCAGAAGGCTTGCCAAAACTTGTTTGTGAACTTTGGGTCTCGATCCGAAACTATGTACTTTGGGAGGCCATGATGCTTGAAAACATGCTTGAAGAATAACATACCCGTTTCTTGGGCCATGGCCTCATCCTTGGTGGGAATGAAATGTGCCATCTTGCTAAATCGATCCACCACCACCATGATGGCATCAAAACCCCTTGATGGGGGCAAGCTTACCATGAAATCCATGGACACACTTTCCCACGACCC
>Ga0116231_10009962_pt1 | contig 15620 bp, 5 predicted proteins | sample S1TSphgellanicum_2_FD_89695 | JGI IMG/M metagenome (GOLD analysis project Ga0116231, IMG submission 89695) | Host-associated microbial communities from peat moss isolated from Minnesota, USA - S1T2_Fd - Sphagnum magellanicum MG | ecosystem: Host-associated > Plants > Peat moss > Unclassified...
CAAATTGCCAGTTTGACTCCTGGCCCTTCTTTTGCCCATAACTTGGGCTGCAGATGTCCGAATTGCCAATGCGAGGGCATTTTCGATATCTACGTTTCAAGACCTTTCCAATGACACCAAGAAGACCCCAATGCGAGGTGTTTTGCCTCTTACTGTCGAGCTCTGAACATTCGGGAGTCCCGGAGGACTCCACACCTCCAACTTTTCCAAGTGTTGGGCTTCACCCCCACACTTGGCCAAAGTGGGGTTGCGACACAAATTGTCAATTTGACTCTCGACCTTTCTTTTGGCCATAACTTGTGTTTCAGGTGTTTAAATGGGTGATGCAAGCCCATTTTAGACATCTACATTCCAAGAGCTTTCCAATGATAGAAGGAATGTTTCAATCCAATGAATTTTGACTCCTACAATTGCCCTCTGAAGATTCGGAAGTCCATTGGGACTCCAACTCCAAAATGGGAATTCACTTGGAAGTGTGAGGGTTCATTCCCTCACACTTTTTTGCACTCCCGGGAACATGAAATGTGACTCCCGGGCTTAGTTTTGGCCCACACCTTTGCAAACCCTTACCTTGATCACAAGCCTAAGGCTACGGTTGCAACATATTAACTAAACCTTTACCTTTTGGCAAAACCTTTATATCTTTTTGTTTAAACCTTTACATTTTGGCAAAAAAATTATCTTTTATTAGTCAAACTTCTACCTCTTGAAAGTTTTTTTATTTTTTCGGTGAAGCTTCGACCTCTTAGCAAAACCTCCATCTTTTATTAATTAAACCTCTACCTATTGGTAAAACCTTTATGTCTTCTTGAGTAAACCTTTACCTTTTAGCAAAACCTCTATATCTTTTTGGCAAAACTTCTATCTTTTGGCAAAACCTTTATGTTTTCCTTAATAAACCTTTACCTTTTAACAAAACCTTTGTATCTTGTTGACTAAATGCCTTTTGGCAAAACCTTTTTTTTGTTTAGTGAAACTTTTACCTTTTGGCAAAACTTTGATCTCCCCTTAGCTAAACCTTTATTTGTTGGTAAAACATCTTTGTTTATTGGTTAAACCTTCACTTGTTGGCAAAACCTTTATAAATTTCTGTTAAACATTTACCTACATGCAAAACCTCTATCTTTTCATGTTGAATGTGCTGAATATTCAAACAATTCAAATTGTTATTTGATATTTTTAAGCATAGGTGAAAACACTATTAAACCACTTTGGTCCACTAACCACTTACCTATTCATTGTTCCATTCAAACCTATCATCATCTAAGAATATAAAAATAGTCAAATGTAAGTATTGCATGGCACATTTCATAATCAATTTATGCAAGGGTGTAATGAAAATATATGTTAGCACCCAAATGTGGGTATTGCACTTGGGCTTAGGATTTTTGACAACTTTGTTTCAACTTTGGCCCATTTAATGCATGATGTACAATTAAGGATATTTAATTTCCCAGGCAAAAATGAATATAGACATTTATGGAAAGTTAGGGAAATGTGCCATACTTTTATGGCACTAAATGTTTCTTGCAACCCACTCTCTAGATATAGAATAAAATTTAATAATAAAATATTTAAGTAGGATTAGGAATTTTGCTTAATTAGATATATATATAGCAAATTCAAATCATTTGTTTTTTTTTCAAAAGAAGTGGAAACAAATTTCAATATGAAAGGTGAGAACATTGTTTCCTTTGCCTCCTATAATAATAGGTGTGTGGAATTGCAATGTCACTATTGTTAATGATAAGCATTAATGTTCATTTATTGAATTGTATGATACAATTAAATTCCTTGCACCACCTATGAGGTTTGATTAGGTTGCATTAAATTTACTTGTAGGAAGATGCAATCTATTTTATAATTGAATGCTGATGGAATTTTCAAACAAACTATGTCAAAATAAATGAAGTTAATTTGTAAACATTATGGGAATTTATAAAAACAAAAATCCAAGTATTCCTTGTTTGGCATCTCATTAAAACCTATATGTGGGTATTGATTGGACATTCATAAAACACAATAAATGATGAGAAATATATTAAAATATTGCATGTACATAATGAATGTATTGCACCCACAATTATATGGACATAATGAAGGTTAAGGGTTTATGTGGGTTTATACAAGTATTGCATATTTAATTACATGCCCACAATGAAGGTTTGGTTTCTAATGTGATTATTGTACATTCAATTAAATGTCCATAATGAAGGTTTTTTATGTGGGTAATGCACATTTAGTTAAATGCCCACGGTGAAGGATTGGTTTATGATGCGCATATTGGATATTTAATTAAATGCCATAGTGAAGGATTGGTTTTTGATGCGAGTATTGCATATTTAATTAAATGCCCACATCGAAGGTTTGGTTTTTGATGCAAGTATTACATGTTCAATTGAATGCCCACAGTGAAGGTTTAGTTTCTAATGTGGGTATTGCATATTCAATTGAATGCCCACAGTGAAGGTTTAGTTTCTAATGTGGGTATTGCATATTCAATTAAATGCTCACAATGAAATTTTTTTTTATGATGCAAGTATTACATTCATGGTTATATGGACATAGTGAAGGTAATTAATTCCAAGATGTTGGTATTGCAATTATAGTTAAATGATCATAATGAAAGATTGATTTATGATGCGAATATTACATATTTAGTCAAATGCACATAGTGAAGGATTTTTTTATGATGTAGGTATTACATTCATGGTTATATGGACATAATGAATGTTAATTCAAAGATATGGGTATTGTACTCTCAATTTTTAATATAAATTATTATTGAAAATGTACACACATATGTAATGGTTTCATATTGAATGTTAATTATACTTCTAATGGCAAATGTTACGAAAAATTAATTGCAATAATATTTTGGGCAAAATTTTACAAAAATTTCACGACAACAAATGTTACAAAATGGTCATGGGCAAATTATTACAAAAATGCATGTGCTAATAAAGTCTCAAAAGTATCTCCTTTATATTGAAATGTACATTAAAGTTATAAAACTTCATATGCAAAACCCTTTGTATCATCATCACTAATTGAAGGTGCTTGTTGATAAGTTGATGTAGCTTGAGTTGCTGAATGTGCATGTTATGTTGTGTACATGGCTTGAGTTTTCTAAGTGAGATGAACTACTTCCATTACAAATTCTTCTTTTGTGGTATAACAAATCCCACATATGCAACTCAAGATTAATTTTTGCAAAAATCACAAGGCCAAAAGATTTACGTATATTTAATAACAAAAGAATTGCAAACTTGGGTATGATACGATTGTTTGCATTTCTTTTTTTTGCCTTGCCTCGGAAAGCATGTGTTTCTCGTGCTTAAAGTCCCATGTCATGCACACTTCCTTGGCATAAACCATCCTCTTGTTTATAATGAACACAACCAAATCAACATCCTTTTCCAAGATGAAAACAATTGTGCTTGCTAACAATCCCACACCCCATGCTTCCATCCCAAGTATCTTATGAATAATGGAATTTGCAAGTCTCACAAGGATAGGTTTGCATACCTTTGGCAGACATTGTGCTTCAATTTGCAACCTATCAACTTTTGTTGCAATTTTTTTTTTAGCATGGTCCATAGCCTTGGCTTATTTCACTTATGGTGTTTACAAAGATTACCCAAGATACAAACATTCATGGCAGTATGGTCTTGACATCTCAATGTCCCTCTTCACAAGTGGAAAGGTGACCAAATCTACCTATTAGCATAATGAGAAAATGGTTTTTGTCCACATGCCTACGAAGAAGCCATTTGGCTACAAAAGTTTTTTGCATTCCCCAAAATTGCAAATGTACCTACCCCTTAGTACCTCCCAATTTGCCCCCTCCTTTACAATGTTGTGGGGGCCAATGGGACCATTTATGTTTTCTTGGGCATAATCTAAGGTGTTACCATCAAAATCCTTTAAATTTTTTTGCACAATTGGTTCTATCAAGGGTGTTTGTACACTACATTGATCTTATATTGTCATCACAATGGTGGTTTTTCTTGTATTCCTTAGATACAAAAATAAAATAAAATTCATTAAAATAATTTTTAAAATGGACTCATTTATCTAAAGCTATCATAATCAACCTTCCAAGAATGAAAAAATCAAATCAAAATTGTGAATAGCCAATAGGTAATGGACTTTTGAATTTTGCCCACATTTTTTGTCACACTTTCAAAACTCATGGATATGGACTTTTATCTTACAATGTGTTAATCTTATGTGTTTGAAACTTTGGGATATTGGATGCATTATGTAAGAAATTAAAAATCCATTGAATGAATAGAATGTGATTTTAATTTATTACGTTATGGATTTTTTAAAATCCCAAAAACTATAATTATTTTTTAAAAACATTAAGCATTTAACTTTTATTATTTAAAAATATATACTTTGTGATTTTTTTAATATGTCTTATAGCATCATGATTTGAAATTGGAAATGGAAAAAAATGTCATTTTCAATATCATCTAAATATTCATATTTTAAGCCAATTTTCAACTACACTAGAAAATAACTTTGAAAAGGGACTCTAATTTGTTGAAATTGTGACACCCTAGAATGTTTTTGCCCTCAAAACATGACAAAAAATTAATAAATTTTTTAGAATAAAAAATATATTTGATGAATGTATTGATTTAATGAAAATGACATTAAAACATTATATTGTTAGGGTATTGCAACATACACATGACCTAATAACTTTATGTAATTCAAAATAACATCAAACGAAAAATAAAATTAAGTAAAGGTATTACACACAAAAATATGCCAAAAAAATCCCCACCCATCCTTTTCACATGGAGAAGATGGGTGGGGTCAAATTAAAAAATAATCTTGGCATGGTAAACAATGTTCAATACATTCATCTAAAACAATTTTCCTTATATTATAATTATTCTTATAATGTCATATTTCATTAATGGAAACTTGCATACCTTTCATAACAAGACCAATTTTTTTGGCATAATCTACTAGAATTGCATTGTTTTCATCTTCGATCAATACATTCGGGCCAACCATTGGCTCATTTGCTACAACAAAAATGTCTTCATCTTCAACATAGTCCCGAAATTAATCAGTTTTTAAAAATAACCAAAACTTCAAATATAGTACTGCAGCTTCAAATTCCAAAAAAATTGACTAAAGACAAACTAAAAAGAAATAAACAAACCTTCTATTAAAATTTCCATTCCAAAAGTCTTTCCTCACCTTGGCAATTGGAAGATTCAAGAATTGGAAGGGCCACATAAATGGTTAGTTGTATTCTTTGTTCCAATGTTTCTTCATGATCCAATGGGTTGTTGGCAAACTATTATCTACATAAAAAATTATCATAGTTTAACAATTTTCCATACCTATCCAAGTTTCATGCATCATGGTGAAAGTTTGGAAGGTAATTTTCACTAAAATTTTGTAAAAGATGATGGTTCATATCCTAATTTAACATTATGTTATGAAATCAATGCACATATGAATGATATAATAGTCCAACAAAGTATTATTTTGATTTGGGGAGCCTTGTCACATTTCTACAATTCCAACAAAAGGACTAAGAAGTATTACATTTAATAATAAATTTTCCATGAAATTTTCCCAAATCAATTATATGTGATCTTTAAAATTATTCAAAGTGAGTGAAATCTTATGTGTTGCTACTTTTGACATTATATGTAGTTCCAAATTTGCCACAAATTGTGTAGACCATAGTTTGCCAACACCCAATGCAACTTGGCAATGTTTTGACTTTTTGTAAGGTGACATCTATTACCAAAAAAGTAAAAATCAAAACAAGAACAAAGATAAACATTATGCACAAGAATTTTTTTAAAGAAAGAAAACAAGTGTTCCACAAAAAACCAACAAACAAAAAAAACAAGTGTTTCATTAAAAAATTAACAAAAAATATTATTCCACAAAAAAACTAGCAAACAAAAAACAGATTTTAAAAGATCAGCAAACTAAGAAAAAAATTAATTAATTAAATGTTTTAAAAAACTTAACAAGACCAAAAGTCTCAAAATTAAGGATAGGTAAGACTGTTACCTTACTATGTCTATGACAACAACAAAATTGGTTTGGATCCACAATGAAACCAAATGTATCCTACAAAACATGAAATTTTAAAAATAAAAACTAGCAATCGAAGAATAATAAAAAGAAAAAAAAAGAATTAAAATGATGTTCATTGTCACCACTGTTCTTGTTGTTCTTGCTACTCTTGGTGTTAAAAAAAAACTCGAAAAAGAAAGTTTCTGCAACAAAAAATGAGTTGTTGTCATTTTGTAAAAAACTGAAAAAATGTGATACATATGTTGTCATCACTATTTTTGCTGTTCTTGTTGCAAGAAAACACAAAATTTACAACAATAACATATTAGATGTTGTAAAGATAAAATATAAAATACAGCAAAGAGCTACAATTGTAAGATTAGAAGTTGCCGCAACTCATTATCATCAAGTGTAATCTCTTTTTTTTTTTTTAAATTTAAAAAAAAAGTTTTACCTAGTTGCAACAAAAAAATTTGGAACAGTAGCAACACAATTGTGAGTGAAAAAGAGAAAGAGGGGAGAAGGTATAAAGTTTATAAATAAATAAAAAATTGGGCAAGTATAGAAGGTAGGCTGGATTAGAATTTTGTTTGGGGGTGGGGGGTGGGTGGGTGGGAATTAAGATAGTTGAAGTTTATTGGTGGGAAGGCCAATTGAACCGGGGGTGAATGTAAGGTATGGTGGCTCACTTTTGGTGTCACAATGGTGTTTTTTTGTTGGGTATCCCTTGTTCAAACGCATATGGTGAATAATATTTTTTAAATCTATTAATTGGAAGTTGAATGTAAACTAACAACTTTATTATGAAGATATTTGTGTAGTTTATTGATAAAAAGTTCATATGCTAGTAGTAATGGATTTTTGAAGTTCAAAATTATGGACTAGTCGATTGACTGGAATGATAAAAAAATGAAAGATTCATTTAAATTTTATTCAAAATTATCTATAGTGACTTAGTATATGAGTTAGAAGTTAAAATGAAATAATTCACTTTTATGTGAAAATTTTCCTTAAGAATCATAGCCAAATTCTACCTATGAACTTTTGAATGCCCTAAATTATCTTGCATTTTCATAAGTCCATAGCATTGTTGGTTTTCATTCATTTTCAAATTTTTTTTTCAAAGGTGCATATATTTGGAATCTCTACTTGGGCTCCTATTGATATGGATTTTATTGCTTTTAATATATGAACTTTATTATCATTTAACCAATGGTACCACAGAAAACTAAAAATTTAACACTAGATTGTGAACTTTTGTGGAATACAATTAATTAAAAAGTGAGGCACCATACTGTAGGTTTACCCCTGAAGAAAATCCAGGGGGGGAAGGGACCAGAGCCAATTGGATGGAAAGAATGAAGAAAATCCAGGGGGGCAAGGGACCAAGGCCAATGGGCGAGGGGGGTGGGAACGATTAGGGTGGGAGTGGCAGCAAAATTTATCAAGAGGCCTGCACATGTTTTTAGATTTTAGGTTTAGGTTAGTTAGTAAGTAAGTAGGTTAAATAGGTTAATAAGTAGATAGGTTAGGTGGATTAGTAAGTATGTAAGTCAGTAAATCAATAGATAAGTAGGTGAGTAAGTTAGTAAATAAGTTAATAGGGAGGTTAAGTAGGTCAGTAGATAGAGGTGTCAAACAGTTGAAAAAAAGTAAACAGAGAATTTTTTTGAAATCTGGGTAAGGGGAAGAAAAAATGGAAAAAAAAGACACCAATGGTTAAATTACTCAAATTCATCCCAAAATGGCCAAAAAGGCCTCATCCACAACTAGTGCGTTCGTGGGTGATGTGTCACTCAAGCCCTAAAGTAGCGTATGGGAATTTCCCCCACTTGTAAGCTTTACCCATCCTAAAGCACAAGGCAACTTCATTATCATGAACCTTAACATAGATCACAAGGAAGTAGCAGAAGGGTTCTTGCACTTTCCATACTTTTAAAAAATGAAAGGGAATTTACACTTATTTGATCTTTCAAATAGATATAAGATTGCTCCCACTCTTCTAAGGAGTAGGTGCAATATCCCATCTATTTTTGAAGAGGGTCTAAGAGAGATATTCATGCATATAAGGTGCTCTTGAAATGCACTTGGAAATTTCTCTCTATGGTTTAAACTATAATACTTATCCCCAATATTGCTACACTTCGATAAGTTTTTACTTGTAAGGGGTCACATATCCAAGCAACTTCCACTCATTGCTTCTAACACCTATTTTATATGAGCAACAAATATGCTTGAAATTAATGAGTGCCACACGTTAGAAAAGTGCTATTGGGAAAGTAATCATCATTGTATGTTGGAATACACACAACTGATATGAACATGCAAGAGATAAAGTGACAAGCCTATGTTTTCAAAATATGGTACATTTGTCATGTCCATGTTTGAAAATATTTTATTCTTTTCATACCAAGTGTAAGAACAATAATTACAAAAATTGCCAAAAAATACATGAAAACAAACTAAGGAAATGTTGCAACAAATGTTAGTATTGGTAGGTATCCTAATATGTCAAGGCAAGGAGTTTACAAAGATACAAATGTTATCAAAATGATAATGAGTAGTGCTTTTTTTTTGGTCAATTTTGTGATGTACATCACAAACTTACAATATCACAGAATTTCAATAAAATTTGTGCAAAAATCATAAAACAATATGTGTATACGACATTTATGAACTTCAAAATGTAAACATGATACGAAAAATATACATATTTTTTTAATATAAATTATACATCTTTTTTACTCATGATGTTTTGATGTGAAATAAATATAATTTATATTTTAACTAAATTTGTGCAATTATCATGATATAATTTTGAATAAAATTATGCGATTTTTGTATATTAAACATGAACATTCACGTATGTCATTCCAAAAAAATGTTTCATTCATTTGAATATTTAAAATATTAAATATGTAAAAATATCATTCATATTAACCATAGCACAAAATTTATGTAATTTTTTTAATGAAATTATGAAATTTGAATTTTGCATGAAATTCGTATAACTTATGAAATCTAGTAAATTTGTGATGTAACTGAAGTGGTGATTATCAAAAATAAATAAGTATCCAAATTTGACTACATAACCTGATATGAAAGTGAAAAAAAACATATATCTTTCTATATTATTGGCTAAGTACTAGACTTATCATTAGAATTTGAGCTTCATTTTTTTCAATTCCTCGATATCTTGCAAAATTCAGCCATTTCCCCTTGAAATTCCTTTGCATCATTTGAAATTTGGCCGAAAAAATCACAAATATTAATGGGGTTTGATGGTACAACATTAAAAAGGGATAATTTATAATTGAGAAAGAATAAGAAGAATGGATTGAAGAGAGCTAATTCTTTCTTTTTTTTGTTTTCCCTCATGATACCCAGCACTAAGGGGAAAAAAAAAAAAGTGGACAAGGCAGGGTAGGGCAGGGGTCCATTTTGAAAAACAGAATGCCCACCAGAGCAAGCATTCCCTTTTTCAAAACACACCCCCAAACAAACAATGGATGAAGAACTGCTTTGGGTAATGTGCCCTCTAATTACACCCCCAAAATAAAAACAAGTCTTAATGATTGAGAAGGAATAAGAAGAGTGAATTGGAGAGAGGCAATTCTGAGTGAGAAAAAGATCTCAATTAGCAATGGTATATAGAATGAGAACCACTATGGGTTTGTAATGTTCAATGAGACACCAATTAGAGGAAGAATCGAAAGGAGAAAATCTAGGTGGTTCACAAAGGACAACAATATGGTACCAGAGATATTTCAAGCTTACACCCACTTACACAACCAATTTTTCATCACAATGACCAATTCCAGCACTCCATTTTGGAAGTTTCCCCCACTTAAGGGCTTCACCCATCTTATAAGTATAAAGATCCCTCCCACTATTTTGAGGAGTAAGAGAACTTCCCGTGGTTCACCAGAAAATGGCCTACACCCCATGTTTTCACATCCAAATTTTGTGTTAAAGTTTTTCCGTCCTCACCCATAAACTGTAAATACCAAACATTATGCACTGAAGGATCATGTAATGATCAGGCGTGGACTAATTAGTGTAACCAGCCAATTAGTAGCAGTAAGTATGTGCATAGTAAATGCAAACACCCAACTAGCAGCAGTGTTTTGTGCTTTCCCATGTCTCCTAAAATCCCGGTATCTGGCAACAATTTGGTGTACCTACACCACTTTCACACCACTGTAGCGTATTGCTTCATCGAAAATTGGTTCATGGGGATGGGGCAATTTTCGACGGTGCACACTTGATGTCCCAGCATAAAATGATCAGCAGGTTTTGATGGCAGGTGCCTACATTAGTACCTTTTTGAAGTCAGGGGCATCCTGCCCAAGAGTGAAAATGTGTGCATGTGAATGAAAACAGGGTAATTGTTAGTAAAATCATTTTTTACCTAGCAGTAAATATGTCAAGGAGTACGAATTTTAAAATTTTATTTTGTTGTGTATCGCAATGGCAATATATCAATGCATCATATTCCATCATGCATTATGTCATCATACATCATGTTATATCATCAACATAAATCCTATGGTACATATGTATTGTGTAAGGAAGGGTGGCGAAATTTCAAAACAACTACATGCATGAAAAACTTTATAGATGAACATCTAAATGTTTGTTTATTACACTATAATTGTTAATGTATCAAAAAATATCAGTACCTTAAATTTTGAATATATATTGTCATAAGATATTGTCATATTTCCAAGTTTATGCGTAAGGTAAAATAATTGTTAATTTAGTACCAAACCACCAATTTACTATTGACACATGGTGTGAACAATACATTGAATGTATTACTAATATTTCACACTTGAAAAGTAAATGGTTACATATGAAAACTTGACACCTAGCATACATTTGACACTACTTTTTGATAACTAACTATAATTTACCATATGTTTTTGATACACCAAGGATTTATTGATACATTAAAGATTTTTCAGCCCATCTAAACATAGAAAAAGCAAGAAACTTTTCAAAATAGATGGACAAGAGGTGACCACATTTCCAAGTTTATACGTTAGGTAAAACAACTATTAATTTAGTAAAAAAACCCATAATCTACTATCAAGATGTGACGTGAGCAATACATTGCTTGTGTATCATAAACATATTTTCACATTTGAGACATAAACCTTACATATGAAATTTTGACACTTAGTATATATTTATTCATTTTTCAATTAAAACTAATTATTGTTAATCATATGTCACTAATACACTAATGATCTTTTCATACATTAAAGCTTTTTCAACCCCTCTAAACATAAAAAGAGTGGGAATTTTTCAAAATAGATGGACAAAAGGTTGCCACATTTCCAAGTTTATAAGTAAAGTAAAAAAAATGTTAATTTCGTTAAAAACCATTAATCTACTATCAAGTTGTGATGTGAACAATACATTGAATGTATTATAAACATATTTTCGCACTTGAGAATAAACCTTACATATGAAAATTTGACACTTAGAATACATTTATTCATTTTTCAATGATAATTAATTATTATTAACCGTATGTCACAAATGCACTAAAATTTTATTGATACATTAATGATTTGCTGATATGTTAATGATCTTTTGATACACTACTTGGAAATGTGGCAACCTTTTGTCCATTTATTTTTAAAAATTCTCGTTTTTTTAATGTTTAGAGGGGTTGAAAAAATATAAATAAGGTAAAATCAACTATTAATTTTGTTAAAAATCATTAATCTATTATCAAATTGTGATCTGAGCAATACATGGAGTGTATCATAAACATATTTTCACATTTGAGAAATAACCTTACATATGAAAATTTGACACCTAATATACATTTACAATCATTTTTTATTATAACTAATTATTATTAACCACATGTCACTGATACACTAAAGACTTATTAATACATTAATGATCTATTGATATGCTAATTTTTTTTCAAATTGTCTAAATATAAAAAGAGCATGATTTTTTTCAAAATAAATGGACAAGAGGTTGCCACATTTCAAAGGGTAAAGTAAAAATAACTAATTTAATTGAAATGCACCACTATGTTGCTAATTAATAAGATGTGGTGTGAACAATACATTGAATGTATTATAAATGTATTTTCACACTTGAAAAATAAACTCTACATATGAAAATCTGACACTTAGTATACATGTACCATCAGTTTTTATATTATAATTAACTATTATTAATCATGTGTTATTAATACACTAAAGATTTGTTGATATGTTAATGATCTATTAATACACTAAATACCTTTTAATACTCTAAAAAATTTATAGCCCATCTAAACATAGAAGGAGTGGGAAATTTTCAAAATAAATGGACAAGAGGTTGCCACATTTCAAAGTGTATGGGTAAAGTAAAAAATTAATTAATTTAATTGAAATGCACCACCATGCGACTAACACATGGTGTGAATAATACATTGAGTGTATTACTAGTATTTGACACTTGAAAAAGAAATATCTGCATATGGGAAAAATTGACACATGTTACACATTTCCCACCACTTTTCGACTTTAAATAGTTGATTTGTTAGTCTATTATAAATATATGTTGAACTTATAATGAGGATTAGTTTGCAAATTAGGATTTGGGGTCACATTTTTCAAGCTTTTGCATATCAAACTTGACATGAACTTCCTCTTCACATGATTTTCTTGTGTTATTCCAAGGGTGTTTTGGAGCACATTTTTGACATTTTTACAAATTTTTCACATGTCATTATGACCTTATTCTATGTAAATCAAATATTTACCATGTATTTAATTCATTGTATGTTGATTATCACAATTTGAATGTAAGGTGCATAGAAATTAATATATTTTACAACAGTTATTGCATGCATGGAGGGGGAATTACCCTTGTATGAACATGGCGATCAAGCTTAATTGCACGCATTAGAAAATGTAATTCAAACACCACAATATGGACCTTTTGATCATGAAAATTTGCTATGGGAAGTCATCATTCGTCATGCAACAAGGCCCTTGCCTTGTTGAGGTTGCATTTAGACCCACGATTTGAGTGCTTGATTTCATTACTAGTGAAGAAAGTAAAGATGGTGGATAATGTCACTTTCTTTACAAAAATTGCATCATCCACCTTAACAATGATTTGCAACAATTACGAATAGATAATGTTTCCAAGTTTTCAAGGTTCAAATTTTAACCTTTATTACATTTCTGCACTAAGATTTGCATACATATCATACATGTTTAGATGTGATGTTCTCCATTTAATGAATTAATTTTATTATTCTATAAACATGAAATATGTGACTAATTATTTGTTTTGTAATGCAATGTATGTTCATTAATAGCACAAAATTAGTTGGCTAGTTGTTTGTAACCAATGTCAATATGGTCCCAATGATTTCACAAATGTTGTCAAGGATATTACAGAAAACCACAATGCAACTCCAAAAAAATTGGATATCAATGGAAAAGTAATCCCATTAGGGATACGCCACAAGGGTACACAAGATTCCAAGAAGAAATGGGGTGGTTTTACAAAAAAAAGGATGCAAAGTTGAATTCACCATTAAGACATTTTATTTGCTCAAACATGTATCGGAATTATGTTTCATTCAACAAAATCATGTTAATCAAGATGGTCTACATGTCCATGGGGACTTTAAAATTACTGCCCATTTATCAGACCAAATCAAGGATTTTGTGATGGAACAACTAATGTTTGGACTCACAGTGTCTCAAATTATGACAAAACATAGGCAACATGTGAAGAACATCATGTTAGGGACATGTGAGTTAAATATAAACATGTTCCTCTTTTAGCAAGATGTTAGGGTGTTGTTTAGGAAATTGGCTCAAGAAACATAGCAACTACATAAAAAGGATGTAAAAGATGTGTGTATGTGGGTTCAACAAAACACCAATTCAATGTTTTACTTTCAAAAAACTGGGGTAAAGGTGGATGGTGGCAAAACATGCCTTTCACTTTGGGTTTCCACATACCATGGCAAAGGGAAACGATGATTGAACAAGGGCACCAAAGAGGTGTTGCAATTGATGCAACCTTTGGTACAAATGAAAAAAAAGGTGATACATTATGTCTAATACATAATACATGCACATATGATCTAATACATTAATATATATGTAGTCTAATGTCATTGAAACATTAATAGGACAAATCAACAAACATAAAAAAAATACATGTAGAAATTTGAAATTGTTAATAGATCATTCATTACATCTTTTTATCAATGTTTAATTGACATATCTCTATTGTGAATTATGGCAATTCCCCCTTTATACCATGATGGTGTTTGACCAATGGCAAAATGGCATTCCTATAGCATATTGCATCACATCACAATGTCAAAAAGAGGATTTGACACCATGGATGCACACTTTGAATGAAAGCATTCACAATACTCACCCATCATGGCATCTCGATGCTTTCATTATTGACTGTGCCCAAGGGGAAATCAACTACATCAAATAAAATCCTTATCCCTTCCCCCTTTCTATTCAACAAATTGCCAACTATCTATTATACATGTCACTTGCCCCAATGGATGTAACATGCATCAACATTGATTATATTTAAATCCACCAAGTTTCATATATAATGCATTTTCTTTCTTGCAAGACTGTATGGCTAGACACTGCCATTTTTTAATGTTTGTGGCATGTGAAAAGAGCATGGCAAAAACAAGCATGTATTAAGATAAAAAACCCAACATTACATAGTAATATATTGCAAGAACTAGGGAACATCATGTATGATAGGGATGGTCCATCTAGAGTAAGTGTTGAAATGTGGGTAATGAATAGGTAATATATCATTAGTAAGTACCATGCAATTAATGTCTTTTGGAAATACATGGAGGAAAATTGGTGACATAAAACTCACATGTGGGTGGTTGGATTTCAAAATCTACCATATGTTAGGTAAGACACCAATGTTGTAATTGAAAGTTACCATGGGACATTGAAGGCCCAATTAAAGTAAGGGAAAAGTAGATTGGTCGGTCGTCGTATGGATTAGTGCATCCATGAGTTAGTCAGAATTGTCCTCACTCAATATTGGTATCAAAATCTACACAAGATTTTTGGGTTTGTGAACAACAAACGCCAACAATTGTTTGTGGTTGGGGCCTTGTTGGGGGCACAGTTGATTCTTAACACAAATGTGACATTGCTTTCCTATGATGGTGGTCCAACACACATCATTTCATTTTTAAAAAAAACCCATTTATGATACACCATCCACAACCCAACATCAAAGTGGGCATGTTGTAATTGCGTCAATGCACAACATGGAAACATTTGCAAGCATCAACACAAGGTTTCAATGCTTCTTCATCCCAACTTTGCAAAGGGCACAAACACTTGGTTTTGTGGATCATTGAAAGGGACTTTTCAAGGTGGGTTGAAAAACCTACTTAGTCCACAAGTGGTACCCCCCCCCCCCCCCCCCCCCCCCCCCCCCCCCCCCCCCCCCCCCCCCCCCCCCCCCCCCCACCCACCCACCCCACAAACAACACCACCACAAAAAAAAAACACAACAAA
>Ga0116231_10009963_pt1 | contig 15620 bp, 14 predicted proteins | sample S1TSphgellanicum_2_FD_89695 | JGI IMG/M metagenome (GOLD analysis project Ga0116231, IMG submission 89695) | Host-associated microbial communities from peat moss isolated from Minnesota, USA - S1T2_Fd - Sphagnum magellanicum MG | ecosystem: Host-associated > Plants > Peat moss > Unclassified...
AAAGTAAAAAAAAAAAAAAAAAAAAAAAAAAAAAAAAAAAAAAAAAAAAAAAAAAAAAAAAAAAAAAAAAAAAAAAAAAAAAAAAAAAAAAAAAAAAAAAAAAATTCTCCAAATTTTTTTTAACCCTATTTGTATACAGACAAGGAGTTTAATATTATTAGTGTATAAATAAATATATACCGAGCGTGTTGAATAGGCTTGTGTGTAGGTGTGCAGAAAGAATGTTATGGCCAATGAAATTGCTGGATTTGGTAGTTTGAATTTGTTTTCCCTAGTTATTTGAAGTGAACTAAAAAATAAAATTGTTAATAGGGTTTGGTAGGTTTTTTAGAGAATTTTAGAGGATGAATGAAAATGGTAGAAAGGATGAACCATTGTTTTCAATGTTCAGGCAGAATAGGGTTGTGTTTAAAGTCTGAAGATGGCTTTTTTTTCAAGCAGATGGGATGGCTAGATTTGGTGATTTGAATTTGTTGGTCTTGTCTACCAAGGCAAAGGATATTGTGTTTTAGATTCATTATTATAGAGTTACAATAGCTTAAGGGATTTTGGCCCCTAGGTAATAATAATAGGTTTATTTTTATATGAGGATTTTTGAAAGATGATATTAAATTGGCTTGTGTTGAAACTTGAGATTAGTTATAATAGAGTTATAATAATATGTTGAAGGATTTTGGTTTCTTTTAGAGGGTTTTTTTGAAGATTATATTTTTGGATGGTGAAATATTTGAGAGTTTTCATAATTCTTCTTTTGCCTTATGGTGGGGAAAAAACAACAAAACAAACGAAAAAATTCTCCAGTTTATATATTCTTGGGTTAATTGCTTTGAGACAAAGGGAGAAAAAGGAAAAAAAAAAAAGCGCAAAAAAAAAAACCCCAATCATGAGCCCCAAATATTGCGTAGAAATTCGTGTCCCAACGTCGCCCGCCCGCGTAAAGCGGTCGTCGTGTGTTTGACCTCGTCTGCCGCCATCGCCAACTTCGGACTCTGTGCTCGCACTTCTCTTCCCGTCTACTCCAGCTTTCTTTCTTCTCTTGGAATCTGTTGCTGTGAAGAGGTTCCGGTGACTGACTTTTGGATCGGGATCTGGTGGTCACCACTAGAGTTGTCAACTTCCTTCTGCGAATCCAGTCGTGGTTTTTTTAATCAGGTATGGAGTGCAGTGTATCGGTTACTGAATCCTCCTGACCCTTGTTTGTTTGTTTGTTTCTTGCGATTGACTGCTGTTGTGTTGCTTGTTCTGTTCTGTTCTGTTCTGTTCTTGTTCCGTTGCTTCTCTTTGTGTTGTTGGTCAATTGTGTGCGTATGAAGTTTTTGCTTTTTGTTTTGTTTGCGGGATGGCGTTTCTTCTTCTTCTTCTTCTTCTCTACACTTCTTGTTCTGAATTCTTTTTTGGGGCTTAGGTTTGTCTCAATTTGGATGGTACTTGATGCGGCTTGGTTTGTTTTGCGAGTGTTTTAGCTCAAGCTCTGGATTGAGAGAGCATCTGGATTCTAAAGAACCATGGAGGAAGTGCAAGAGCCGGTATCTCCTCAGAAGCGGAAGCGGCGACCGAGCGTGCGCTTAGGGGAGATAGGGTACTCTGCACCTTACCTCAAGGCTTCGTTCCTCCTTGAGCCTGCTAAGCGTAAGAAGCAGCAACAGGTAGTGGAATCCGGTGTCAGTCCGGTAAAGGCACCGCGGACGCGTCTCTTAGACCATGTTGCAGTGGAGAGGAAGCAGCAGCGCGATGAGCGGTGGAGTCCTTTGGAAGCTGCGGACACCATGCAACAGCAGAGTGCGGATGAAGAGGAGATCAAGACGGAAGCTGTTCTTGCAAGCACTAGTGGTCGTGGGGATGTTGAGCCAGGGTTAAAGTTGGGAATCGCTGGCAGGAAGGTGAAGCAGATGAGGCGGAAGCGGCCAGCTCCGGGTGGTTCCGGAATGGGTTTGGGGACTAGATTTGGTGTTGCTGATCATTCTGCTGGGAAACTGGAGCGGAGGGAGGAAGGATTCGTGAACCTTGGTGGTGCTGCTGGTGCTACTGCTGGTGATGTCAATGATACTGCAAATCCTAAAATAGATGGAGCTTTGCCTGTTGATGAGCATGAAACTTCGTTTGCTAAAACTTCTTCAAGCTCTCTAGAACTTTATGGTGATGGTGGGAAAGTGGCAGCAGATTCAAGGGATCCTGCAACAACTTCGGCTGAGGAAGAACAAGGGGATGCTCATCACCCTAATAGCCATGGGGATGAAATCCAAGGAGCTATCGAGGATGGACCTATGCGCAATAATAGGAGTGACAAACAGCGCACTGTTGCAAAACAGGATTTGGAGCAAAATCTGGGTACTAGACAGAGAGGAGGAGACAGTGATATGGCAGGGGAGAATGGTGCGCACCTTCTTCCTGCAGCTAAACCAACAATCAGACAATGCATCACTCTCACCAGTGGTGTTCGGGGATGGCTCCGGGTGCTTGATTTGGCAAGGTATGCAGAGATATTTGAGCTCCATGAGGTGGACAATGAGGTGCTGCCATTGTTGACAATGGAGGATCTAAGGGAAATGGGAGTGAATGCTGTCGGTGCCCGCCGGAAGATGTTCACTGCAATTCAAGACTTACATCATAGCTATGGAACATGACACAGTCTCTTGGTCCAACACCAGAAGTGTGAGCATACAGAAACCATTCTTTCACAGGAAGACTCGAGTCCCATGCTTATGGATTCATCATGGTGGCCACTCGCTTCCAAAATCGCACAAAAATACAATTCGATAGCAGAAGTCATTGTATGATGTTACAACAATTCCTGGGTGGGGGGGGTGCTGGTGGCTACATAATGCAATTTGGCTGGTAGATGCAGTATGTTGGCTTTCTGAAGGCGACCATGACCACAGTAAGATGTACATTATTGCTTTAAACACTTGGAACTGTGTATTCAGCTTTCCTATCTTATTGTGATCTGTTTCTTAGTCTTGTCTGTGGGCTCAAAACTGATATCTGTGGCCATCACGTCAGGTGATTATTGAGGTTCAGACTACAGGCACTTTGTGCATCCAAAATTTATTTTCATCTAGAACGACTTACAAACAGAAAGAGATTCTTGTTAAACAGGGTAATACACATAATGTGTGAAAATTCCTAAAAATGTGCAGATCAAGGACTGCATATATTACCTGGTTTAGCAAGAATTTCTTCCTGTTCAAACCGCTTGCACTATGCACAGGAATTTAACTGGAGTCTGCCTTCATGGCAGAATGTGTGAACCTCCAATCTCTTCTTCTGTTTTTTTTTCATCTGTCTTCACACCCACAACAGTTTAGTTGCTAGTTGTACAATCAATAATCAGTGCTGTATACAGATGCAAGAGTGATGGGTAAACTGTTTTTTTTCTACTGACATGAAATTCATAAATTATTGCATGTCAGTAACCTCCAGTTGCTGAACAGTTTCAGAAACTTGCTGAAAATTTCACTATTTTCAGAAGCTTATAGTGAAATCAAGTCATGGGACCTATTGAAGAGGGGATATCATTGAGCTCTTGAAATCACAAATCTGGCAAGTTTTGTGTATGCACTCACCATTCCATTGTTGATGAGAGAAACATGTTCTATCTGATGCACACACACAACTGACAAGAATACATTGTGCACAACATGACACCATTTTTACTGTCAGATTTTTACTCATTTTTGCTGGTGACTTTGAAACAAACTCAAAAGAGAAGCATGGACCACCTAAAACAAGGTAGTATCTCCATTCTACGTGTTGCCAATCTCTCTGGAAGAACTGCTACAACCTGTGTCTCAAGCTCATCTTCTTCAGTAGCATTGTATTGTGCACGAGTTGAGAATCCTCTTCACTGATGCCAATTTCTCATTGTCAGCATCACTTGCGCCAAGAACTTTCTGTTGATGCAGAACCCACAATTGCAAGGACCTTGGGATCTTTAAAATATATGTACAATATCATATGCAAACCTGAGAAGAGAGGTCAAGGTGATAACAGAGCAGAAACGATAGTTCCAAGAAAGTTTGTCCTCTCTAGTTCTCTCATGATAGTCTGATTACATTGCAACAGAAACAGACTTTCGGACACAAAATGTGCTGACAAACTTTGCTCCAACACAAAAGAAACACATGCAGAAAGGCTGAAATTTATTCTAACACATCCTCCAAAGCCTGTTTCATCAACCTCAAAACAAAAATGAACATGAATTCAGAAATGTGTGTAGGATACGTCCAGAAGAGGACGAAAGACTGCTCCAACCACACACCCCACACATGAGAAGCAATTGGACCAAATTAGTACACTTCTATGGTAATTCTCACTCCTGGAACTGTATCATCAACACCCTTGCCATCCTACTTGTAGCCTCAAAAAAGACACCCTGAATGCTACAAAACCTAAGCCTAAGTCCCACCTCTCCACAATTCTGCTACAAAAAGAAACCAATGTCTGTTCCATGTTCTCATAGAAAAAACATGTCAGCTCAGACAGTAGTTGCAAGAGGAACATTATCAATTCAGAAAGTTGTTGGAAGACAATTGTATGAGTCCAGAAATGAAGTGCAAGAGGAACATATCAGATCAGAAGGAGGTTGTTGCAAGAGTCTGTCTCTTTGAGAATTTGAAGTCCAATTGGCAAAACATGAATGAATTCCAAAGGATGAAGGTAAGAAGGTTATTGCATGAGTGTCATGTCTTCACAAGAACTTGTGGCACAATTGGTAAAACATGGAATGAGATTGAAAGGAGGAATAAATGTCAAGGCGCGCACCATAAATCCTTGCGCAATGCCATCGATTGTAATGCGGTTCCAGGAATCGAAGAAGGAGAACACATCAAACTTGGTTTTCACTGCAATCCCAGCTGAGGCCAGCAACATGATCACAAAATAGCAAAGGAAGCCTGTCACTCCCGTCAACCCTAACACTCCTGCAACCACACCTCCAACGATGGACAAGAAAGTCCGACTGTAGCAGAAGAACCCCAGCCATGCAACCAGCCACCATCACCACCACCAACAAACTTCTTCTATGTCAGATCCATCTCTTCTTCCTCTCGCTCCACACTCCGAAACTCCACACTCGTTCCGCAACACACATACCAGAAGAATCACAAAATCTACAACAGCATCCCTCAAGCAAATCAACCAGAAACAAAAACTCCTCCTACATATACCTGTAATAGATGATGCGCATGTTATGCTGTATGTTTTCCTGGCTGTAAGCCGGTGTCTCCACAACTTCATCGCTCTTTTTCGCATCTTTCGCAGCTCCTGCAGGAGACAACCATCCTCTCCCGCACTAATCCATCAGGGAAATACTACTTCGTCGCCATCATTTCTCGAATCCATTCTTCTCCTAATGAAATCGGACAGCCCCCGCCTTCTCCTCCTCTTCTACTCTCTCCAACTGAAAGCTCGAAGAAAGATCATAACTTCACAGAAAAAAGGTCTTTGTTTACAAAGGGAGGAAGCAACAAGGCCAAAGAGTGCAAACGTACCGCGTGCAACTGATCGCGGAGTTGGAGCCATGTCTATCGTCGAGTCCGCTGCAGTCCTGGTAAGTAGCAAGAAGCACCGTCTATCGTTGGTCTGTCGCGTCTACAGATAGATCCTCAAGCGCAGGCTCCGTAGGGTTTCTGCTGCACGACAACCTCCAAGAAACACAAACGGAAAAAAAGACACTGAAGAATGAAGCAAACCCTAATAAGCATATGACGACAATACACCGACGGAGTCGAAGAGATCCAACAGTAAAGCGGGTGAGAGCCCTGATCCGACCCTAACGGAAGAGCAGTTCAGATCTCAGATGCAAATGAAGTTGCTATTGAAGGTCTACTGAAGGTCCCTGAACATATGTGTGATGGTTGCCGTTGTTAAAACTGCGCCTCAGTTTTTTCTCAGTTTCTGAGTGTCGGGCCTCCTCTTGTTTTCTCTTCGCTGTATGCTGCCAGATCTGGAATCTCTATAACCTTGGTATTGTGTACTCGGAATTCTATTTAGGTTGACTTAAATCATAAGCATGGAAAAAAGTTCTTCAGGCTTCTGACGATGTCCTTTGAAATTCAGGAGTGGGACTGGGTTTCAAATTCACAGCGATGCATGTTTTGAGAAGAGAAAGATTGTGGAAATGAGCCAGCAGGTATGAATCCAAAATTGTTCTTAGTTTTTTCATGAAGTATAAACATCACCTCATTTTATTTGCATTTGATTGGTTTTTTCTGGTGGAAGATCTTGCAGAGAATGTTGCTAGTTTGTATGGTATATGGTTACATGCAAGTTGTGCCTGATTTTGACCAAGCCTTGAACTCAAAGTTTTGGCAGAACACCAACATGTAGCATTGGAACCTTTCCTGTGAGCTAAAAGATCTTAGAGCATGTCTTACTTTTGGAATCTTGTTCACTTCATCATTTTGTTATAGTCTACAACCTGTCCTTACCAAAAGTTGTATATGGTACCAACAGTGTTGTCATTGGATTGATGCAGCCAGAAAGTGTAAGAGAGATTATGGACTTGCTTGATGGTGTTGGAAACACCGCAAAGGCAACAACAAAGGGATTTGCAATTGGGCCTTTGGCTTCTTTCCTTCTCTTCAGTGCATACATGAATGAGGTGTCTTCATTTTCTGGGAGTCCCTTCACTATGGTATGAGATGGTTCATTTTTGAATTTGCTGTATGTCATGGGACTTTTTAAAGTGTCCTTCAACTTTGAGAGCAATTGGATTTCTCTTCTGTTTTGCATCTGTTTTCAGGTTTTCAGTTATATTTGAGTGGGGTGAGCTACCAGTATTTTCTCTCAGGAACATTCAGAGCTGTGCAGTTTATTTTTGTCATCAGTAATGCAGGATAATTTGAGGACTACCAGAACTGCTGAGGTGACTAGTGTATGTTGCCATAGTTGTAAACATCCTTGCTTTTATCTCTCATACCTTTCTTGGAATGAGATTACTTGTGTGTGAGAAAAGCTGCTTCAGTAGTCCTGCCTTTCTCCGTCTGCATTAGTTCTTCATTTAGCAATCTTGTGCACACATCGTCCTAGGTGCGGTCTGCAGGCTTCAGGGACTCTTCAGGGACTCCAAAGCTGTGATAAAATGCTGAGAGCTTTTTGGTGAATTGATGAAGAGTACCCTGACTTTCACTTCATTAAGAACTCTAACTCCAACTGCATCAAATTCTTTTGCTATCACTCCAAGCATGTTCACATGCTGTTCTATTGTGTCCAGAGGATTCATCTGTGACATGAAAGACTTCTTGATTAGAAAAATCTTGTCAGCAAATCCCTTATCTGTGAAGCGTTTGGCCAGAGCTTCCCAGATGCCATGTGCAGTGGTTTCTTTTCAACTAATTGTTGGATGGGCTTTGAACGAGCAAGTTTCACACTTGGTTCTCCTTCTTTGCGCATGTTGCAATAGCTATGACATCAGCTTCATCTGGTTTGACCTCTGTCTTGATCTTTTTTATCAAGCCCCACAACTCCTTTGCCTTCAACATCATCTCCACCTTGGATAGCCATAACACGTAGTTTGTGTTTTTGAACTTGTCCATGACTGGGCCCATAACCTATGAGCAGTGAACTGATGATTCATCCATGTGGGAAGGTAGAGACAGAAGAAGATACAAATAAAGAATGATCTGCTCTGAGAAGTGAGGAGGAATACACAAGATCTGGTATTTTCATTTCAATAGGAGTCCTCCTTATGCATGGATGTGTCTTAATTAACTAGCTATCTTCTTGTCTTTCCAGTAAAATGGTCACTAAACTCATTAATTTTTGCTACATTTGCCTCTGTTGATTTCCTGCAACTTAGTCCTCCCTGATTTATTTCTATCTATGCTTCTAGATCTGCAATGACAAGGTTATTGTTGATTGGCTTATCCATGGTTGTTGGATCAAATTAGATTAATCTGATCACATGGACAACAAAATCTTAGCTTTCACTTTGATTGCACAGGCGAACTTTTCATCTCCAAAGCTCAGTTCATGAAAACATTGGCTCAGGTATATTTTGGCAGTGAATGGCAATGGGGTTGTGCAGTACTAGAGATTCAGCTCCATACGCTTAGATAAAATTGGGCTAGACCCAATTTGATGAGCACTGGGACAAGCATTTGACTTTTGAGGAAAGGAAAATTGAGTTTACCAAGATGTCAAGGTCTAATCCTAGTAAAGGAACAATGAAGGTACAATCTACATATAGGCGGATCTTTGGTTGATATTTCTCTGCATGCACCTTGACTAGTGCTGCAATTCAAATTTGCAAACTGGTAAAGCCACAATTCTCTCCTAAGCCATAGTTGATTATTTGTATTGTCTTCTAGAATAAGAACTTGCCTAGACACTGAGGAGAACCTCCATTTTGCAAGGTCCTTAAAGAATTAGTCTAATTCCACTAGTTTTCCTTTCTCTGGGACATTTCCAAAGATGTGGTTTAATAGGGAACACCAGTAAGAGATCAACATTGATACAAGGAAGGTGTAATTGCCCAATCTTCCATCCAATCTTTGTCTGCAACCTCAAATGAGGTGGAGATGTGTACTATGATACATGACATTGATGCCTAGAAGAACTAGTGTGTAGTTTTGTGTATGAACAACATGGGTGTGCACAATTCAATCTATTTGGAAACATTTCTTGCAGACCCACTTCAGGTCACCTTTGCCAAACTCGACTCTTGGTTCCAAGTCCCCCCAATCTTGACCAGCATCCACCAGCTTCAAGAACTCGTTAAGCGACCTTCACATCAGATAGAACAACTTGTCAGCAAGATTGGACATGACAAAGGCAACATGCTTTGAGTTCAAACAAATCCTTGCATTGCATGTAGTACACAGTCTTTTTCAAAACCATTAGCAAATCACTTAGGACAGGAGAACAGTTCAAAATTGAAAATGCAGAATGTTTTGTGCTTAGCAATATAACAATCATTTTCACATAATTGTTTCTCAAGTTTGCACATCTTATTGAAGCTCAACTTTTGTAGTCATATCTGTAGAAACTATGGGCAATTGTGAAAAGCATCATAATTTACCTTGCATCAGCATCAGACAACTTGTTTGGTTCTGCATAACTTCCAGTTTCAATATCACGATTTAGAGGCTCGAACTTTTTTACTTCGCTTCCTTGCTCATGAATGTCTTTAATTGTTTTCAAGTAGTCAATGAGTTGATTAGGCACCAGTTGACTTGGAACCACTGGGTAAAGGCAGTTCACGATACCAGCAGCCATATTCACAACCTGGCACAAGCAAGTTGAGATTTTCACAGCTTCAATCAACTTAACAGCTTCCTGTCTCTTCACTCTTACTGGATAGGGTGGCAACTGTGGCTTCCAACATTCCTCACATACAAGAGCAATGAACACCTACATCACAAACACAAAAGAGTCAAGTTCCGCTTAGAGCTGGAAAGAACAGATGGAATCCAATTCATGCATTGTATTTGAAGCTTCACAAGCTTATATCTTTAATCTATGAGAAGGCCTACCTTCTTATGCAACCTGTTTCCAATCTTGCTGCCAATGTAGGCAAGGAGAGAATCTGGCTTGCCATCTTTCACAGACTTTGCAACATCCTCCAAAAAATTTTGAATGTCAAGCAGCTTCTCCTGGCGATCCTTGTCTTTCATGTTCTTCAACTCCATATCTATGCCCAAACCAAGTTGAAACTTATTTAACACCCATCTGTGACATCTGATCTATGGAATAACTAATGAAATGGATTCTCCCAATAGCTTGATAAAGTTTGAGACATAAAATTAGTGGAGAGTCTTGGGTGGTGTGAAGGCAAGGCCAAAAGATTTAACCAAAACCATATGTTACTGCAATTCTTTGCTCTGGAGCTGATTGTGTAGAGTTGAACTGTGTTTCAGTAACAGAAAAAAGATCAGGAGAAAAGAAGAGAGGAACACAAAAGATACCATGAAACAAAAAAATACTGAGAAAATGGATTGGAAAGAAAAAAAAGAAAGACAGAGAGGGTTGAAGGTGTGGAGGTGCAAATGAAGAGCAGGCAGGAAGGAGAGAGAGTGCTCAGAGCTTGAGAATTACCATCCAGGCTGGAGGGTAGAACAATGAAGCAGCGTGGATATGGAGTTAAGCCCACATTTTTAACCAAGTTGTACAATCCTTTCTGGTACGAAAGGATTTTCTCTCCAAGCTTATATGGTATTGGCATTGCCTCGATCTGTTTTTGCACATCTGTGCAAGTATCTGTGCAAGCCCATCACCAAATGACCCACTAAGGCTGTAAGATTCCCAGCAGCAAAATCCAAGTTCATCAGTGAATGAACGAACATCCTAAAATTGCCATCCACACCTTGGAAAAGTAAAAAAATTGCAGGTTGCTTCGAATTTGTGCAGCAATGTTGCTGCTACCTATGCATCACACAATCACCCAAAAAAACAGAGCAAGACCTAAAAAGATGGTCATATGGTACCTTTCAGTGTTTTCATGATCTCATGAAGCTGTTTCATTTCCTTTGTAGCTTCATCAAGCTTCCCTGCAGCAAACAACAATCCCATTGAAATATTGCATGTGACAAATAAGAGTCTGAAGGTGCTGCTATCGATTCAATTCAAACCTTGTCAAATGTGCAACGGATTGAGAGGATATAGGTTGGTACCAGAAACGTTGGTGACGTTGTCAAATAGGGTTATCAATTGCTTCTTGGAACTAGCAGTAGAACCGCCTTTCACAAAACTAGAGTCCAACATCTTCTCTATGGACCATCGCCGAATCTTGTCCGTCTTCAAAACCTTCTGCAGAAGTTCCCCTGCTTGCTTATAATAGTCGGAGCCTCCGTCTATGATCACGTCGCCTAAGTCGTCAAGCATTTCCTGCTTCACTTCTGCCAGTTTCTCTAACGCTCTCCCTTCATCGGACGATTCATAATTTTCCCCTGTCACAACCAGTGTTTCGTTTTTTCAAAATTGTGAAGAAGGCAGGTTGGCGATCATGCACAAGAGGACTTAGCCAAATCTGTCAAGATTTCAGAGGGGGAAGAAGAAAAATTTGGGATTCCTCCTATAATTTGGCTACTTGTTGAAACTTTAGATTGTTTTTTCCTCATAATTTGGCGGCTTGGGTCCATTTTTTGCCCAAAAGGAAACGCCTTTTACCTTCGGCCTTGTCGAGCAAGGCGCACACGAGCTTCTGACCAGTGACGAGTTCATATAAGATCGCACCGATTGCCCACCGATCTCCTTCCAGTGTGGCTTGCACGCCGCGGCCTGCATTATCAGGATTGGTGTGCTCCTTTGCCAGCTCGGGGGAGTAGTAGATGATAGTCCCTTCCCTTCGCCACTCCTTGCTCTTCCGCCTCGCGTTGTCCAAATCGATCACCTTACACTCAAGAGCGCCTTCTGTAGAGTAGACGAGCAAATTCTCGGGCGTCAAATCGCCGTGAGCAATGTCTATTCGGTGAAGCTCCAGGATGGCGCTCACGACCAGCTCGAAAACTTGTCGCTTCTCGTTGTACTGGTGCGTGAGCACTCCACGGTCCATCAGGTTACGCAGCGTCCGCCGCTCCGTTCCTCCTGCGCCTGGTTCCGATGTAAACACAAGCGCGTAGGGGCGCAGCTGGTTCTCTTTCTTCCAGGTGAAGTAAGGCGTGCTTTCATAGCTGAACAGGTTTGTCACGTGCTTGAGTTGAACTCCCTCCTGCTTCAGACCTGCAAGATGTGCATGTCATGCATCTTGATCAGCGTGTTTGGCCAAATGTTTCGAGATTATGGGATCTGTGCAATGGGATGCTATCATCTGAGGTCATTTCCCATAAGTTTGCTTACCTTGCAATAGGTCGATGTTGTGCTGACGTTCACTTTCGTCCTGATAGTACTTGATCACAACAGGCGATTTGGAAGGGCTGTGATCTGCGAACATCACGTCATTGCGACCTCCTTCTTTCAAGTGCTGCTTCAGAGCCACAGTGAACTGACCCATCGGATCTTCAACAAGCCTCACCTGTGAGGGACCAAGCAAAGATTTACAATTCACAAACCGGTAGAGCATCTCCACCAACACACTTATCCATAGCATGTTTTGAGTGAAGATCTAATAGTAAAGAATTGCCCAACAGGCTCAGTAAAATGGTTATGGCTCAGCATTTTTGCTCAACATGTTAAGGCGAGCTTGGAATGAGTAAAATAAGCATTCTTGAATGGGTTTTGGGAGGAGTCTCAATCCTTTTTCTGTTCAGGGAAAATTTTCAGAGTTTGCAAGCAAAATACCAAATTTCTGCTGATGAATTTGACAAGGAAGGTGCAAAAGAATTCGATCAGGAAGCGGCAAATTAGCAGTCATGATGTTTCAATTTCTGCACGGATTTATTATAAAGCTTGAGTCTTGTATAGTACCTTCTCGAGGAACTCTCGTCCTAGGGGATCTTTCTCTTCTTCCACTTGCTGCAGAATCGCCTCCCTGTTCTTCTCAGCTAACAGAGATGCAATTGTGAGCCCCACCTCGTTCCGTAACGTAGCAGTCAAGTGCACCGACTGAGAATCGACTTCTGCAAATTTATTGAGGAGCAACTTCACAACCTTGGTGTGGCCCTTTCGAATGGCAAGGTGTAAGGGCGTGAAGCCTTGGCCGTTTTTTACGTTCACGTTCACCTCCTCACAGGACAGAAGAGAGGCCGCAGTTTCTGGGTGTCCGTGCTTGCAGGCCAAGTGAAGAGCGGTTGTGGATTTGACGCTCGATTTAGTTCCATCGTTCAGACTTGCCCGCACCTCTGGAACCTCCAGGAGCAGCTTCACCACGGCGTTGTGACCCCTGGATGCTGCAGCGTGCAAGGGCGTCAACCAATTTTTATTGGTGGGCGCAATTTCAGATTGTATGCCTGGTTGCTTCAACAGCAGCTCGACCATGTCCTTGTGTCCTCCCTCCGCAGCACAATACAACGGTGTGTTGCGATACGTCCACTTGCTGGAAAATGTTTGAGAAAGTTTGGAAGAAACGGCGTGGATGTCGGCTCCCTTTTCCAGAAGCAGCTGGGCCGCTGCTGCCATCCCTTTTTCTGCAGCTGCGAACAGTGGCGTGCTCCTGTACATGTCATGAAAATTCACGATGATTCGCGGGTGCCGGAGGAAAAGCTGAATCATCTCAAGGTTGCCTTTTACAGCTGCATGGTGCAAAGGAGTCATGTTGCCTTCGCCCCGCGCATTGACGTCTACTTCCGGCCGTTGCAAGAGACGCACCACCAGATCTATCTCAGCATCGAAGAACACCATGTAGTGCAACTGGGTATGTCGCGACCGGTTCTCGAGATTCGCATTCAGATTTTTGTGTGCCAGTAGAGCCAAGACGACCTCCCTCCGGGACTCATCCACATGGAAACCGGACCTTGAGACTTTGTTAGGTTTCTTCAAGGGCCTCGAGTACTTCCGATTCGGCTTCCAGACCGCCACATGCAAAGGGGTCAATTCTCGAAACGATTTGTTAGCATTCACGTCGATCTCTGGACGCTCTAAGAGCAGCTTCACGATCTCTAGATGGTTGGAGGTCGTGGCGGCATGCAGGGGTGAATATGTCAAGGCCGCCCAGTAATCGACGCTGCGAAGACCTGCATACCCAGCATTCACATCTATCCCCGGCACGGCTAGAAGGAGTTTGACGATTGCAACGTGCCCGTTCTGAGCAGCTATACACAAGGCGGTTTTGTGGACATGGAAGTTTACATCGATCCCTGGTTGCTGTAAGAGGAGCTCCACCACGAGGGCGTGCCCGGCTCGTGCTGCCACGTATAAAGCCGTGAAGTGGGTATCCTCGTCCGCCTCGTTCACATCAACGGGAGGCTGCTGTTGGAGAAGCTTTTGCACTGCATCGAGATCTCCATCTTTCGCTGCCGTCCGGAGGGGCTCAGCACTCGGTCGCATCATAGCCGGTTGCAGAGCAAACCTCCTGCCGCTCCTAGTTGTCAAAACAATACATCCGATGATTAATCGCACAACTAATGAGGACAACTAGAGGATCACACCAGAACCGTCACCTGCAGTTGATCTAGACAGAAATGAACTTGCTAATTATTAAGAGAACCTATCGATTACGACCCTTAGAGGTTGATCAGCGATCGAAGAAGGAACGTCCGTAATCGACAAATTCAATTCTCGCCAATCTAGAAATGCATAGGTATCGAGCAAGTCGGCTCAAAAGAAGCCGATCAATTACACCAACAAGCTTCAGTGCATGTGTTGCTCGACGTCTAATCATTTAGATATATTAGGTTTCGTCCGATCTCAGTGGTGGTCACGCATCTAGAATCTGCAAAGAAACTGATCAGTACTGCTGGTGATGCCAAGGTCATCATATATCAGGGTTGCTACAGACCAAGCCGCGTACAACAAGTACTGTCCAGAAATGTCCTTTGGGTTCAAAGCTACAGTCGCTGCACCACCAATCTCAAGTGCCCAGTTAGTATTTTGCTCCACCAATCTCAAGTGTCCAGTTTGTATTTTTCGCGAAACTACGTTCTAGCCATTACGTGTCGTATTTGACTACTAGATCTTAAACGTGTAAAACCGCGATCATCTAGTCAGCGTGAGGACCGACTTTTATCTATAACCCGATAGTAACAGGAACATTCCGAAATGACGATCGTGACTTTAGCACCGCCTTTTCAACCATTCCTCGCTTAATTCGAGCAAGCGCGGCCGATTTGAACCAAGAGCAAGCATCACAGAGTCCTCTGACTTCTCTCAAAGTCGCTATCACGTGGCCTCAGAGAGTCTGTAGTATTAGAAAGGGGGTACATATACTTAATTCTTTTTTTTTGAAAAGCAAGAAATTTCCAGTTGCACTTCTGATAAGTTGATAATATCTCTGAATATTTCCGCACACTCTTTCCTACTTAGTGATATTTACTTTTTTTCAATTTTTCTGATGTTGCAGCATTCGCTAGCATCCAAAGAAGGACGTCGAATTAAACGGTCACAGGCTTTCAGAACGTGTTCTAAATAGTAAAAAAAAACTAGTTTTCAAATGATAGCAAATTGAAAGAAATCACAGTCCAAATTAATCTGACGTAATTTTTGCAATGTTTTTCGAAATTTGGTGATTTAAAAAAAAAGAAAATTGAAATACTCCAACAAAATATTTCCATTTTCAAATTGATTTTTTTTCACATTTCGGCGAAATTTTACACAGACAAAAACGCTGCTTCCTGCATAATATTATTATTATATGTGTCACAACAAGTTGATCCATACTATGATTTTCTCTTATGGTTCTCTCAACTCTGATCTCACCTACATAGCTCTGTACTACCTGCTTTCTTGGCCTACCTATCAACTAAGAACTAGGCCCTTTCTATTCTCATCTACCTAGTAGACTCTCGTCCCATTTTCACAATTTTTTTTTTTTTGTTTGTTGATGCGGGCATTACATTTGTCATATCACTCATATTTTTATTTACTTATTCACCTTTCCTCCTACCTACCTACCCTAACACCTACACAATGTACAGGTTGATTGATGGAAATAATGCAATTGCAAGTATTGCATTTAGTTGGCTAGCATTATATTAAACATATTTAACACCCCCCCCCCCCCCCCCCCCACCAATCAACACTGCTGTGCTGACCAGTGTCTTTCGTTTCATCCCCCTTGCCGCTCTTTTTTTTTTTTTTTTAGTTTTCAC
>Ga0116231_10009964_pt1 | contig 15619 bp, 10 predicted proteins | sample S1TSphgellanicum_2_FD_89695 | JGI IMG/M metagenome (GOLD analysis project Ga0116231, IMG submission 89695) | Host-associated microbial communities from peat moss isolated from Minnesota, USA - S1T2_Fd - Sphagnum magellanicum MG | ecosystem: Host-associated > Plants > Peat moss > Unclassified...
CACCGCGTTCACCCGCACGCCTTCGCCGGCCAGTTCCTTCGCAAGGCCAAGGGTGAGCGTATCGACCGCCCCTTTCGACCCGGCGTAGTCGATGAACTCGAACGGCGACCCGAGCCGCGCCGCGCCGGACGACACCAGAACGATTGAGCCGCCCAGGCCACCGCGATCCCGCGACATCGCTCGGGCCCCTTCTCGGGCGCAGAGGTAGGCGCCCAGCACATTGATATCGAACATGCGCTTCAACCGCGCCAGGTCCATATCGGCCAGCTTGCTCAGCGGCGCGACGACGCCCGCATTGGCGACCAGGCCTTGCAATGGACCGAACGCGCCTTGCACCGCCTCGAACATGGCGATCACATCGACCTCGACCGCCACGTCGCCCCGGATCGCTATCGCCTGACCGCCCCCCGCGCGGATGGCCTCGACCGTCGCCTCGGCGGAGGCCGCGTCGCCCACATAATTGACGCCCACCGCCCAGCCTTGGGCGGCGGCCTGAAGCGACGTCGCCCGGCCGATGCCTCGGCTACCACCGGTAACCAGAAGGGGTTTCACCAAGCTTCACTGCCCCGAGGCGGTCCGAAATCCAGATTGTCCAGAAACGTATCCGGCGTCATGACCATCATGTAGACCTCAGCGCGCTATAGATTAATGCTGGCTCTCCGGCATCCGCACCACCAGGCCGTCAAGCGCGTCGGTGACTTTGATCTGGCAAGACAGGCGGGAGTTGGGCTCTACGTTTTCGGCGAAGTCGAGCATACTCTCCTCCATGGCCGATGGCGAGCCGACCTTGTCGGTCCAGGCGGCGTCGACATAGACGTGGCAGGTGGCGCAGGCGCAGGCGCCGCCGCAGTCTGCGTCGATGCCGGGCACATTGTGCTTCACGGCGCCTTCCATCACGGTCAGGCCGGCCTTGACCTCGATGGGGTGCTCGGCCCCGTTGAATTCGACATAGGTGATCTTGGGCATGGGCGGTCTTGGGGTGCTCTTTTAGGACGATGCGGAGGCGTCAGGCCGCCACATCCTTCATAGACACGGTGATATCGCGAAGTTTGTCGGGCGCAACTGGTTTGCGTGAGCCGATGAGCTGGCGGCCCGCCATGAACTCGGGTGCGGCGTTGATCGCCTCGACCGCTTGCACCTGGTTGTCGGCGTTGAGGTGAAAGACGGCGAAGCGGGCGGTGGCGGGCTCGCCGCGCACCAGAATCTGCTCGGCGCCGAGCGGCAGGCCGGCGATCTGAAGCTTCAGATCGTACTGATCCGACCAGAACCAGGGCGTTTCGGGCGCCGGCGGCTTGGTCCCGCACAGATCGGCGGCGGCCTGCTTGGCCTGCTCCAAGGCGTTGGGCACGCTCTCCAGCCGTCCCATCTGGCCGTACAGCGGCAACGGTCGGCGCGTACAGTCGCCAATGGCGTAGATGTTCGGATCGGAGGTCTTGGCGGTCAGATCGACCACCACGCCATTGTCGCAGCCGAGGCCTGCCGCCTCGGCAAGCTCCTGGTTCGCCAGGGCGCCGACGCCGATCAGCGCCGCATCGCAGGCCAAAAGCCGACCGTCCGACAGCCGAACGCCCGCGATGCGCCCGCCCTCGCCTTCCAGTCCATCCACGCCGGCGCCAAGCTCGATCGCGACGCCCTGAGCGCGATGGTAGTCCTGCATGAAGAGCGACAGGGGTTCGCACGCGACCCGCGCCAGCACCCGCGATTGGAGTTCGATCACCGTCGCCTCGGCGCCCAGCGCCCGGGCCGAGGCCGCCGCCTCCAGCCCGATATAGCCGCCGCCCACCACGGCCAGGCGCTTACCGGCCCCCAGCGCCGCCTTCAGCCGATCTGCATCCGCGGCGGTGCGCAGCTCAAGCACGCCGTCCAGCTCGACGCCCGGCAGGGCGATACGCCGCGCCCGCGCGCCGGTCGCCAGGATCAGGCGGTCGTAGGGCAGACGCTCGCCGCCCTCGAGCAGAACGGCGCCCGCGGCGCGGTCGATCTCCAAAGCGCGCGCGTTGAGGCGAAGCGCGATATCGTGTTCGGCGTAGAAACTGTCGGGCCGCAGCGCCAGCGAGTCGGCGTCCGCCTCGCCCTTGAGCCAGGCCTTGGACAGCGGCGGGCGCTGATAAGGGGCGATGGGCTCGTCGCCCACCAGCGCGATCGGTCCGGTCCAGCCGAGCTGGCGCAGCAGCGCCGCGGCCGTGCCCCCGGCATGGCCTGCGCCCAAGATCACGATCCGTCCGCTCAAGTCCGCCAAGACCTAGCCGCCCCCAAATTCCAGTTATCTGCTGGGCGTCGCCCTGCCCGGCTTGCGGCGGCAGATAACCTATAGGACACCCTGGGTCCATGAGCCCCGCCATTCCCAATCCTCATGGCCGATCCCGCTTATGAATGAGCCCCAGAGCTGGCGCAGCCTGCGTGACCCGGACGCGACGGCCCGGCTGGGCGCCCTGATCGCGCACGAGCTGCGCTTGGGCGAGGCGGTCTGCCTCTACGGCCCGCTGGGCGCCGGCAAATCCACCCTGGCGCGCGCGCTGATCCGCGCCCTGACCCGCCCGGACGAGGACGTGCCGAGCCCGACCTTCACCCTGGTTCAGGTCTATGACGGGCCGGAGTTCCCCATCGCCCACTTCGACCTCTATCGCCTGACCTCGGCGGCGGAAGCCTATGAGATCGGGTTGGAGGAGGCGCTGGAGACGGGTGCCGCGGTGATCGAATGGCCGGAACGTCTGGAGGGCGATCTGCCGCCGGCGCGGCTCGACGTCGAACTGGCGATTTCACCGGAGGCGGAGCCGGGGCAGGCGATCGGCGCCCGTCTTGTGCGGCTGACGGGCCATGGCCCATGGATTGGCCGCGGACATGGGTTAGAACAAGCTGACTCCATCTAGAATCAGGCTGTCGCCTTGACGCAAACCCCTGCCGGCGAATCTTTTAGCGACGACGTGTCGGGCCGCGACGGGCTCCGGCGAGCGTTCCTGACCGCCGCCGGCCTCGCCGACGCTCAGACAGAGCGGATGCCGGGCGACGCCTCGACCCGCAGCTATACCCGCCTGCATCGCTCCGGCGCCGCGCCCTTGATTCTGATGGACGCGCCAAAGACCGACGAGAGCCCGCCGTGCGGACGGGACCAAACGCCAGAGCAGCGTCAGGCGGCGGGCTACAACGCGCTGCAGCGCCTGGCGGCCTGCCGCATCGACGCCTTCGTCGGCGCCGACCTCTATCTGCGCTCCCTGGGATTTTCGGCGCCAGAGATCGTCGCCTTCGACGTCGAGAGCGGATTCGCGGTGATGGAGGACTTAGGTGAAGACCTCTTCGCCCGCAGGATCGAGGCCGGCGCGCCGCCGCAACCCTTTTACGACGCCGCCATCGACCTGCTGATCCGGCTGCACGCCCAGCCGGCGCCGCGCGAACTGCCCGTTCCGGGACACGACCCCTGGCCGCTCCTGCCCTACGACGCGCTGGCCTTGAAAACGGCTACAGACTTGCTCCCCGCCTGGCTACCCAAGCTGGTCCCCGGACTGACGTTCGGGGATGCGGCGCTCACGGCCTGGAACGCGCTTTGGGCGCCAATCCACGCCCGGGGCGAGACGGGCGCAAGCGTCTTCGCTCATCGCGACTATCATGCCGAAAACCTGCTCTGGCTGGATGAGCGCGATGGCCTAGCCAAGGTCGGCCTGCTCGACTTTCAGGATGCGGTCTTGGCCCATCCGGTCTGGGACCTGGCCGCCTTGCTCCAAGACGCCCGCCGCGACGTGGCGCCGGAGTTGGAGGCGGCGATGCTGGAGCGGTACCTGGGCGCCGGGCTGCAACAAGACCGCGCCGCCTTCCTATCCGACTATGCCGCGCTGGCGACGCTCAACAATGTGCGCGTCGTCGGCATCTTCGCGCGGCTGATCGCGCGCGACGGCAAGCCGCGCTACCGCGCCTTTCTGCCCCGGATGTGGCGGCTCCTAGACCGAAACCTGGCGCACCCCGACCTCGCCGAGCTGAAGGCGTGGTTCGACCGGTATGTGCCGCAGACGGCGCGGGCATGACGCCGCCAACCACCGCGATGGTGCTCGCGGCCGGCGTCGGCAGCCGGATGCGCCCGCTGACCGACGATCGCCCCAAGGCCCTGGTGGAGGTGGCGGGACGCCCCTTGATCGATCACATGCTGGATCGTCTGGGCGACGCGGGCGTGACCCGGGCGGTCGTCAACGTCCACGCCTTCGCCGACCGGCTTGAGGCGCATCTTGCCAAGCGCGTTGGATCCCCCAAGATCGTTATTTCCGACGAGCGCGACGAATTGCTGGAGACCGGCGGCGGCCTGAAGAAGGCGCGAGCTTTGCTGGGCGAGGCGCCGGTCTTCGTCGCCAACATCGATTCCGTATGGATCGAGCACGGCGCGCCGGCGCTTGGCGCCCTGGCTAAGGCCTGGGACCCGGCGACGATGGACGTGTGCCTGCTGCTCACCCCGACGGAGACGGCGATGGGCTTCGACGGGCCGGGCGACTTTTTCAGAGGCGGCGACGGGCGCCTGACGTTTCGCGGCGACGCCCCGGCGGCGCCTTTCGCCTATATCGGCGCCCATATCTGCAAGCCGCAGATCGTCGATGGCGAACCGTTTGCGCCTTTTTCGCTGGCGCGCATCTGGCGTCGGCTGGCGACGGCAGGAAGACTGCACGGCGTGGTCCTGGAGGGCGCGTGGATGCACGTCGGCGACCCCGCCGCCCGCGACGCTGCCGAAGCCCGGCTGGCCGCAGATGTGGCGTCGTGACGTCGCCCTCGGCAGCCTATACGTCGCTGTTCGGCGGCGAGGGGCCGCGCTGGTTCACCATCGCCGCCCACCGGCCGTTCCTGGACGACCTCGCCGCCGGGCTGAACGCCGCGCTGACGCCGCTCGGGCCTGAGGCCCTGGCCGATGCGGTCGTGCTGACGCCCACCCGCCGCGCCGCGCGGGAGCTGGCGGAGTCGTTTCTGCGGGTCGGCGAGGCTCAGGCTGTGCTCCTGCCGCAAATCCGGGCGCTCGGCGAACTGGACGAGGGCGAGCCGCCGTTCGAGCCCGGCGACCTGTCGCTGGACCTACCGCCGGCGATCGGCCCGATGCGGCGTCGCTTCGAACTGGCGCGTCTGGTCGCCGACCATGCCGCCATCCTGGGACGAGAGCTGAGCTCGGCCGGCGCTCTGGAGCTCGGCGATGCGCTGGGCGCCTTTCTGGAGTCGATGCAGATCGCCGAGATCGCCGACCCCAGCGCCGTCTACACCCTGGTCGAGGGCGAGCTGGCGCGTCACTGGGAAATCTCGGCCCGCTTTCTGGCGTTGGCGGTGGAGGCCTGGCCCAGACGGCTCAAAGAGCTGGGTCTGATCGACGTCACAGACCGGCGCACCCAGCTTTTGCGCGCCCTGGCCGAGCAGTGGGCGAGGACGCCGCCGCAACGCCCCCTGATCGCGGCCGGCTCGACCGGCACAGCGCCGGCCACCGCCGCCCTTCTGGCCGTCGTCGCCTCGGCGCCTAAGGGCTGCGTCGTGCTCCCAGGACTCGACCTCGACCTGGCCGACGCGGCATGGGCCGAGGTGGCCGACGCCCATCCCCAGGATGCACTGCGCCGACTGCTGGAGCGCTCAGGAATTTCGCGCGAGGCGGTCCAGGTCTGGCCGGCGCCGGAGACTCTGGCCGACCAGGCCAAGGGCCGTCGGCGCCGGCGCGTGGTGAACGAGGCGCTCCGGCCGGCGGAGGCGACCGCCGACTGGCTGCGCGTGATCGGAGACCTCCGTAAGGAGGGCGCCGGCGCCGGGCCGGACCCTATCGCCCAAGGCTTGGAGGGGCTGAGCGTCGTCGCTGCGCGCACGGAGGACGAGGCCGCAGCCGCCGCCGCGGTGCTCCTGCGCGAGACGCTGGAGACACCGGACCTCACCGCCGCTCTGATCACGCCCGACGCCGCGCTCGCCCGCCGGGTCTCCGCCAAGCTCGCGCGCTGGGGCGTACGCATCGATTCCTCCGCCGGATCGCCGCTGAGCGCCCATCCCGCAGGCGTCCTGATCGGCCTGATGGCCGCCGGCGTGGCCGATCCCTTGTCGCCGCCAACTCTGCTGGCGATCCTGAAACACCCGCGCGTCCGGCTCGGGCGAGAGGACGACGCGCTGGCTGAGGCCTTACGACGGCTGGAGCGGCGAGGCTTGCGCGGCGCCCGCCCCCGCACCTGGAACGATATTTTCACGAGGCTCGACCGCTATCCAGAAGCCGTAGACGCGGCAGCCCTGGCGAGATCGTTGCAGGCCGCGCTGGAGCTTGCCGCTGAGCCGTTTGCGGAAGGCCACGGCGATGTGGCCGAAGCGGCGCGCGCCCTGACGCGGGGGATGGAGCAGCTCGGGACCGACGCGCGGGGACGTAGCGGCGACGTCTGGGCCGGCGCCGACGGAGAGGCGGCGTCAGGGTTCTTAGGCGAGCTGATCGACCACGGCGCAGCGCTGCCGCCTTGTTCCGCCAGGGGTTTCTCCCAACTCGTCACAGCCCTGATGGCGACCCAGACGCTGCGCAGCGGCGGCGCTTCCCACCCTCGGCTGAAGATTTTAGGCGCCCTGGAGGCGCGGCTGATCCGCGCCGACCGGCTGATCCTGGCGGGGCTGGAGGAAGGCGTGTGGCCGCGCCCGGCCGAGGTCGATCCCTTCCTGTCGCGCCCCATGCGCGCCCGGATGGGGCTGCCGCCGCCGGAGCGACGCGTCGGCCTCTCCGCCCACGACTTCGCCCAGGCCGCCTGCGCGCCGGAGGTGGTGCTGATCCACAGCGAGCGCCGCGGCGGTCAGCCGGCGGTGATGTCGCGCTGGCTGTGGCGGCTGGAGACCTTGGCTCGAGGCGCCGGCCTCGCCCTGCCCCGCCGCGACGACGCCCTGATCTGGGCGCGGGCGCTGGACGCGCCGCTAACCGATCCGCCTGAGAGCCTGACGCCAGCGCCGCGCCCTGCGCCCCGCCCGCCGGTGGACGTGCGTCCGACCGAACTGCCGGTGACCGAAGTAGAACGACTGGTGCGCGACCCCTACGCCGTCTACGCCCGGCGCATTCTTGGCTTGCGCAAGCTCGACCGGCCCGACGAGCGGATCGAGGCGCGGGCGCGCGGCGCCGCCATCCATGCGGCGCTCGAAACCTTTGCGGAAGAATGGCCCAGCCTTACGGCCCACACAGCCCCGGCCCGCTTCGCCGACCTCTATGTTCAAGCCCTGCACGATCAGGGCCTGCCCGACGGGGCCATGGCGCGGGAGCGCATCCTGGCGAGACGCGCGGGCGCCTGGGTCACAGACATTGAAGCCAAGCGCCGTGGTGCGTGCCGACGAGTCCTGGTGGAGCAGAAGGGCGAGCTGACCTACGCCATAGCGGATGGGTCGAGCTTCAAGCTCACGGCCCGAGCCGACCGGCTGGAGCTGTTCGACGGCGGCGTCCATGTGCTGGACTTCAAGACGGGCCGGGCGCCGACAGCCAAGGAAATTGAAACGGGGTTTGCGCCCCAGCTCACCCTGACCGCCGCGCTGCTGATGGGCGGCGGGTTCGAGGACTTAGGCAGGGTCGCGCCGGGCGATCTGGTCTATCTGCGCCTCACGGGCCGCACGCCGCCCGGCGAGGAGATCGTGCGCGCAGGCGTCGGCGAGAGCGAAGCCTTGGCGCAAGCCGCGCTCGACGGGCTGATGGGCCTGATCGCGCGCTACCGCCGGCCGACGCAGCCCTATCGATCCCGCACGGCGACGCGGTTTCTGAGCCAGATCAGCGATTACGATCACCTGGCGCGGGTGCGCGAATGGTCGGCGGCGGCGGACGAGGAGGACGAGGGATGAGCGACCCCCAGCTTATCGCGGCCGACCCCAAGGTCTCCGCCTTCGTCAGCGCAAATGCCGGCTCGGGCAAGACCAAGACCCTGGTCGATCGGGTGGCGCGGCTGCTGCTGCACGGCGCCCGCCCCGAAGCGATCCTCTGCGTCACCTACACCAAGGCGGCCGCCGCGGAGATGCAGCGGCGGCTGTTCCAGCAACTCGGCGGCTGGTCGATGATGCCCGACGACACCCTCACCGCCGAGCTGAGCAAGATCGGCGAGGCGGCCGCCGACCTGTCGGCCGCGCGACGCCTGTTCGCCCACGCGCTGGAGACGCCGGGGGGGCTGAAGATCGAGACCCTTCACGCCTTTTGCGAAAAGCTGCTGCGTCGGTTCCCGCTCGAGGCGGGCGTATCGCCGGGCTTCACCGTGGTCGACGATGCGGCGGCGGCGCAGATTTCAGCCGAGGCGCGCGACGAGGTGGCCCGCCTCGCAGCCCTGGGCGCGCCGGCGCTTTTAGCTGACGCCTACGCCCGCTTCGCCTCCACCCTGGACTTCCAGTCGTTCGAGGCGATGTTCACGACCTTTGAAGGCAAGCGCGAGGCCATCCTGGCCTATGTCGAGCGCTGCGGCGGCCCGAGCGGCTTGCCCGCCGCCCTGGCGCAGGCGTGCGGGCTGGATCGGCTGACCTCGGCCGAGACAATTCGGGCGCAGGCGATGGCGCCGCCGGCACTGGATTACGGGCTTTGGCGCGAGGGCGCTGCGGCTTTGGTCGAAGGCGGGGTTCGAGATCAGGCGTGCGCGCGCCAGATGGCCGAGGTCGCGGAGGCGGCGACCGCCGATCTCGACGTCGCGCTCAGCGTCTTCTGCACAGCCAAGGGCGAGCCCGCGAAATGGCTGGAGACCGCCAAGGCGATCAAGGCCCGCCCCACCCTGCAACAGCGGCTGATCGCCGAACGCGAGCGCCTGCTGGCGGCCGCAGGTCGGGCGCGGGCGGCCCAGGTGGCGGAGGACAGCCTCTCAGCCCTCACCCTCGCTTACGTCTATGCGCGCGCCTTCGCCGCCGGCAAGGCTGCGCAAGGGGCGCTGGATTTCACCGACCTGGTGCAGCGCGCCTGCGACCTGCTGGTTCGGGCCGACGCGGGCGCCTGGGTGCTCTACAAGATGGACGGCGGCATCGACCATGTGCTGCTGGACGAGGCGCAGGATACCGCTCCGCCCCAGTGGGATATCTTGCGCGCGCTCACCGCCGAGTTCTTCTCGGGCGCGGGCGTGCGCAGCCTCGCCAAACCCCGTACGCTGTTCATCGTCGGCGACGAGAAACAGTCGATTTACTCCTTTCAGGGCGCCGCCCCCGAACAACTTTCGCAAGAGGCAGCAGGCTACGCCGAGGCCGCCAAGGGCGCCGGACTGGCGTTCGAAGCGACGCCGCTTCTGGCCTCCTGGCGCTCAACGCCGGAGGTGCTGCAGTTCGTCGATGCCGTGTTCGAGCCGGACGCGTTACGCGCCGCACTCCAGCCCCGCAGACCGGGCGACGAAGCGCCCGCGACCCTGATCCGGCATATCGCCAACCGCCGCGATCATGCGGGGACCATCGACCTGTGGCCTCTAGAGCAGGAGGAGACGGGCGAGGCGCTTCGCGCCTGGGACGAACCGCTCGACATCGAGGTGCAGCGCGGCGCCTATCGCCGTCTGGCGGAGAAGATCGCTGCGGAAATCAAGGCGCTGGTCGCCCGGGGCGAGCGGGTCCACGACCGGGGCGGCGACCGGCCGGCAAATTACGGCGACGTGCTGATCCTGGTGCGCAAGCGTAAGGCCCTGTTCCAGGAGCTGCTGCGGGCCATGAAGCACGCCGGCGTGCCGGTGGCCGGCGCCGATCGGCTGGTGCTGTCGGCGCATCCGGTGTTCGAGGACCTGCTGGCCTTCGCGCAAGCCGTGTTGTTTCCGGGCGACGATCTGACGCTGGGGGCGGTGCTGCGCAGCCCGCTCTGCGATGTCGATGAGGAGAGCCTCTACGATCTGGCTCAGGGTAGAGACGGATCGCTCTGGACGGCGCTGCAACGGCGCGCCGACGAGCGGCCAGCCTGGGGCGCCGCGCGGGACCTCTTGGGCTGGGCTATGGTCGAAATGCGCCGCCGCACGCCGTTCGACCTGTTCAGCCGGCTCGCTACACGGCTCGACGCCGACGGTCGCTCGATCCGTCAGCGTTTCGTCACGCGCCTTGGGCCCGAAGCCGGCGATGCGCTGGACGAGGTGCTGGCCCAGGCGCTGGGCGCCGAGGCGCGGGGGATCTACGATCTGGAGCGCTTCGCCGACGCCGTCTCGCGCCTCAACCTGACCATCAAGCGGGAGATGGACGAGCCGCGCGGCGAGGTGCGGGTGATGACGGCCCACAGCGCCAAGGGGCTGGAGGCGCCGATCGTCTTCCTGCCCGAAACCGTATCCGGCGGCACGGTTCGCGGCTCGCCGCTGCTGGAGACGGCGGACGGCGGTTTCCTTTGGTGCACGACCAAGGGCGCGGACTGCGAGGCCTCGGCGGCGGCCCGCGCGTTGCGGGCGGAGAAGGAAGATCGCGAGGCGCTACGGTTGCTGTACGTCGCCCTGACCCGCAGCCGGGACCGGCTGGTGATCGCCGGCCGCATCAACGCCCGCGCCAAGCCCGACGCGCTCAAAGGCTGGTGGGCGCCCATGTGCGCGGCCTTGGATCACCCCGGCCTCGCCGATCGGGTCCGCACCGTTCAGGTCGGCGAGATGAGCGTACGGCGGTTCGGCGCCGATCCCCAAGCGCTGCGGGCGCCCTACCTGTCGCTTGTCCATGACGCGCCGCCGCCCCTGCCGGCCTGGGCGCTGCGACCGCCGCCGCCCGATGCGCCTTGGGCCGCCTACGCCACACCCTCGACGGCGGCGGAAGGCGCGCGCGGATCGGCGCCCTCCCCGCTCGCCCGCGCAGGCCGGCTGGGGCGGTTCCGGCGGGGCGAGCTGATCCACCGCCTGCTGCAACTGCTGCCCGACCTCGCGCCCGACGCCAGAGCCGCCGCCGCCGTTCGCCTGCTGGCCAAGGAGCCGGACCTGGACGCCAGTCAACGCGGGGAGATCGCCGCGGCGGCGCTGACGCTTCTCGCCGATGCGCGGTTTGCGGAGGTGTTCGGTCCCGGCTCCCGCGCCGAGGCCGCCATCGCCGGGGGCTCGGCCGAACTTCCGCCAGCCTTGCGCCTGTCTGGGCGGGTCGACCGGATGGTGGTGACGGCCACGCGGGTGCTGGTGGTGGATTTCAAGACCAACCGGCCGTCGCCGGATCGTATCGAGGACGCCGATCCCGCCTATCTGCGCCAGATGGCGCTCTATGTCGCTGTGCTGCGCGCCATCTTCCCCGGCCGGCGTGTGGAGGCGGCGCTGGTCTGGACGGATGGACCAAAGCTCATGCCCGTCGGAGAAAACATCGTCGCCGCCGTTCTGGCCGATCTGCGCGACACGGCTTGATTGCTGGACGGCTGAACCTAAATCGCTGACAGATGTTGAAGCGCGACGACTCGGTCGCGATGAGGAGCTGACCATGGCCACGGTGAAGGTCACCGACGAAAACTTTGAAACCGCCGTGCTGCAATCGACGCAGCCGGTGCTGGTCGACTTCTGGGCGGAGTGGTGCGGCCCCTGCAAGCAGATCGCGCCGGCGCTCGACCAGATCTCGGAAGAGCTGTCGGGCCAGATCGTCGTGGCCAAGGTCAATATCGAAGACAGCCCCACGACGCCCTCGCGCTATGGCGTGCGCGGCGTACCGACCATGATGCTGTTCAAGGACGGCCAGATGACCGCCATGAAGGTCGGCGCCATGCCCAAGGCCAAGATCATCGAATGGCTATCCGAGACCGGCGTCCAGGCGGCGTAAGCGGGGACGGAGCGGCCGGCCGTCTGGGTCCGGTCGCCGTCCTTGAGGCTTGTCCCAAGGACAACGAAGTTTATGGGAATTGGGGGCGGGAGGCTTATTTGCCTTATCCCTGCCTAACTAATGCGCCATGAGGCGGTTGGTTTACCCGGAAAACCGGGAAACCACGGCATAGCACGGTGAGCCCTGCTAAGCCGTTTTCAGGGGCATAAAATATTAGTGGGATTTCGAAAGCCATGCGTCAGGCCGCGAGCGCCGTTCTCTTTGCGACCGCCAGCCTGGCGATTTTCTATGCACAAGCCGCCCTGGCTCAGCAAGCTCAACCCCCGGCGCAGACGCCGGCCGCCGCCGTCCCAGCAGCTACGACCGCCGCCGCTACGCCTTCAGGGGCGCCGGCGACCGTGAGCGCGATCGTCATAACGGCCGCGCGGTTGAACGCGGCGCGCGACTCGATCCAGCCGAACCTCGGCGCGTCGAAATATACCTTCGATAAGTCGGCGTTGGAGGCGGTGCCGGGAGGCCAGAACGCGTCCCTGAACCAGGTGATCCTCCAGGCTCCGGGCGTGGCGCAGGATTCCTACGGCCAGCTTCATATCCGCGGCGAGCATAACGGCCTGCAATTCCGACTGGACGGCGTGATCCTGCCCGAGGGCCTTAGCGTCTTCAGCCAGGCGCTCAGCCCCCGCATCGCCAATAGCGTGGAGCTGATCACGGGCGCCCTACCGGCGGAATATGGCTTAAGAACCGCAGGTATAGTCGATATCACCACCAAGACCAGCTACGATAATGGCGGTACGATATCGATCTATGGCGGCAGCCATGAGGAGATCGAGCCCAGCTTCACCTTCCAAGGCCACACCGACACCACGAACTTTTTCGCGTCGGGCAGCTATCTCCAAAACGACCTTGGAATCGAGGCGCCGGACACGCGGAGCAATCCGCTGCACGACCATACCGAGCAGTTCAACGGCTTCGCCTACCTGGACCGAATCCTCAATGCGAACAGCCGGATTTCGCTGATCGTCGGCACCTCGGACAATCGTTTTCAGATTCCCGATGTATCCGGCGGCGAAAACGGCGGCCTTGGCCTGACCGTCAACGGTCAGTCGAACTTCGCCAGCAATCGGCTGAACCAGAACCAGCGGGAGCAGACCCAGTTCGCCATCGCGAGCTATCTCTACAGCGCCGACAAATTGACCACCCAGGTGTCGTTGTTTGGGCGCTACTCCACCTTGGCCTTCTCGCCCGACGAGATTGGCGACATCCTCTACGACGGCATCTCCCAAGCCGCCTTCAAAAGCGACACCGCCGGCGGCGTCCAGGCCGAGGGCTCCTATCGCTTGAACGATCGGCACACGCTGCGTGGCGGGGCGATCGTCGAGATCGACCACTCGACCAGCGCAACCACATCGGATGTCCTGCTGATCGACAACAACCCCAATACCCCCAACTACGGCGGCGAGATCGGCGATCAGCCTTACGCCATTGTCGACGACGGCGCATCGGTCGCCCACACCTATAGCGTCTATGTCCAGGACGAGTGGAAGCTGCTCAGCAACCTGACCGCCAACTACGGCCTAAGGTTCGACGACTTCGAGGGCTATCGCGACGAAAACCAGCTGAGCCCCAGACTGAACTTCGTTTGGCTGCCGACGCGCTCGACCACCGTCCACATCGGTTACGCCCGCTATTTCACCCCGCCGCCGTTCGAATTGGTCAACTCGACCTCTGTCGGCAAGTTCACGAGCCCAACCGGCAATCCCCTGACGACCTCGTCTGCAAACCCGCTGGTGGCGTCGAGCGGCCAGCTCGTGGCGAGTGCAGCAAACCCGCTGGTGACCGCAGACACGACGCCCTATGCCGAAAGGGCCAACTATTACGACGTCGGCGCCGAGCAGAAGGTCGGCCGCCACTTCAACGTGACCTTCGACGCCTATTACAAGACCTCGACGAACCTGCTCGACGAGGGACAGTTCGGCGCCCCCATCATCTTGACCCCTTTCAACTACGCCAAGGGCCTGCAGTATGGCCTGGAGCTGACGCTGTCCTACGTCGCCGGCCCCTTGAGCACCTACGCCAACTTTTCCCATACGCGCGCGACAGGACAGGATTGGACCACCAGCCAGTTCAGCTTCAGCCAGGCGCAGCTCGATTATGTCGCCAACCACTCCATCTTCCTGGACCACGACGAGGACTATTCCGTCTCGGCCGGCGCCTCCTACCTGCTGTATGGGATGCGCTTTGGGGGCGACATGATCTTCGGCAGCGGACTGCGGGCGGATAAGACCCTGACCGTCCCCGTCACAGAGCCCGACGGATCGGTGCTGACCGCGATCCCCAACGGGGTGGAGCTGCCGTCCTATGTGCAGGTCAACGTCGATTTATCGCATAAGTTCTTGATGGCCGGCGGCCCGCTGGAGCTGCGCCTGGACGTGATCAACCTGTTCGACTCCGTCTACCAGATCCGCGACGGCACGGGCGTCGGTGTGTTTGCGCCGCAATACGGTCCGCGTCGCGGCGTGTTTGTGGGGGCGACGAAAGAGTTTTAGTCGTTCGTCCCGTCGCTAACCGAAGAGAGCTTGCACCAGGTGCTGTGCTTGCTGCTGCTGGGCGTGCGCGAGCAGCTTTCGGGCCGCTCGGGCGGGGCGACGTTGATCGTGACGAGATAGCGATCGACGCCAGCGACCGCCTCCTGAACCTGGCGGCTTTCGCCATGACGTAGGACGAAGTCGGTCGGCGCGGCGCCGGCGTGACGGACCGAGAAGTAGCAGACCTGATTGAGCACGCCGTGACACACGAACGTCGCGGCCGCGAAGCTTTGAGCCGGCGCGACGACCATGCCGGCGCCCCCCAGGGCGACCGCGACAGCCGTTCCCGCCATCGCACGCAAACCTTTTGAAAACATCGCCACGAGCGCCATGCCAAAACACCCCACAGAGCCTGCCAGGCGGAGTTCCGTTCCTGGACCGAGGCCTGTCGCTCTTCACATCGCGTGCCAACTTCGCCTGTCAGGAGGCGTCATAGACCCACTTTGGGAAATTTAGGCGCTTTGCTCTGCAATGTTAAGATTTACGTGGCGTCGTCGCACCCCACCAAGCTCGCGTACCGGACTCTATGGCCCAGAACAGGGGGGCGGGGCCAGAACAGCGGGGCCCAGAACGGCGGGACCCAGAACGGCAGGGTTCAGAACAGCAGGGCTCAGAACAGCACGCCGGTCTCGATCAGCACCCGATCTTGCGTTTTCGCCATCCCCGTCGAGCCGAAGCCGTCGCCAGCCGTCAGGTGGGCGATGACGGTATGGGATAGCTCGCCTCGAACGAACACAACCCCCTTCTGGTACGTCGGGGTGAGCGTCAGCGACGCGGCCGAACTTCCAGGACCATAGAGAAGGTTGGCGAGGGCGCAGCCGGCTATGGCGCAACCGCCCGTGACAGAGTCCTCATACTCCGCGCGGCCTGCGAGGCTGAACTCGGGGGTGAAGCTATATTTCGCCAGGATCGCGCCGCTGTAGGTCTTGGCCGAACTCTCGATCCCCAAGGCCGGCATGGCGCGGACAGCCGTGTATTGAAGGTAGGGATTGATCGTCAACGGCCCCTTTGAATAGGTATAGGCTAGGTTGACGATCGCGCTGTTGTTTTGCGCCAAGGGGGTGCGAAAGGTCGAGGTCGGGGTCGTGCCGAGATTGGCGCCGCCGTCGACGGTCACCGTATTGGCGCTATCCAGCGTATAGGCGCCTAGCCCGGTTATCCAATTATACCGGCCGGAGTCGAAGCCATCGTTGAGGGAGCCCTGAAGCAGCACCGGACCGTGACTGTAGTTGACCTGGACGCCCTTGCTGACGTCCTGCTCCTGAGACCACAAGAGGCCTCGCTCGATATTCATATTCTGGAAGGTGAAGATGTATTCGTCGCCGATCAGCGCCGGCAACGCGCCGACCTGGACCGTCACATCGGCCGACGGGGCCAGCTTGATATAG
>Ga0116231_10009965_pt1 | contig 15619 bp, 13 predicted proteins | sample S1TSphgellanicum_2_FD_89695 | JGI IMG/M metagenome (GOLD analysis project Ga0116231, IMG submission 89695) | Host-associated microbial communities from peat moss isolated from Minnesota, USA - S1T2_Fd - Sphagnum magellanicum MG | ecosystem: Host-associated > Plants > Peat moss > Unclassified...
ACCGGCTACACCGACGGCACCAGCGAGACGCTCGTGCTCGACAACGCAAGCCGCGTCACCACCAGCACCAACCGCGGCGGGTTGCAGACGGCCTTCACCTACGACGCCATGAACCGGGTCACCAAAGAGACCGACCAGAGTTTTAGCGCGCCGTTCACCACCACCTACGATCTCGCCGGACGGCCGCTCACCGTCACCTATTCGGCAGGCACTTTTACCTACCAATACGACAGCGCGGGGCGTCAGAGCGCCACCACACGGCCGGACGGGCTGGCGATCAAATATGCCTACGATGCCGACGGCAACGATGCCGCCATCACCTATCCGGACAATTTTACCTACAGCTACGCCTATGACGAGCTGGACCGGATGACCAACGTCTCCGAAACCCCGGCCGGATCGACCACTGTCACCAGCCTGGCGCACTATACCTACGATCCGCTGTCGCGCCGCACCACGCTCACCTACGCCAATGGTGCGAGCACCGCCTACAGCTACGACGCCTTCAGCGGCCTCTCCCAGATCGCCCACACTTTTGCCGACACCGGCAAGCTGCCGACCGCCACCTTCACCTATACGCGCGACAATAATGAGCGCCGCGTCGGCGACACCGTGTCCAACACCGCCTACCTCTGGCATCCGCCGGCGACAGCGACCGACAGCTACACGCCGAACAGCCTCAACCAATACACGGCGATCAACGGCCAGACGCTGAGCTACGACCCGAACGGCAACCTGCTCGGCGACCCGACGGCAGCACTCGGCAGCACCAGCTACCAGTTCGACCAGAAGAACCGCCTGACCGCGGCAACGAACGCCCAATACACCTCCACCTACACCTACGACCCGTTCTCCCGCCGGGCCAGCAAGACCGTCAATGGCGTGACCACGTTCTTCGTGGATGACGGCAACCGCGAAATCGCCGACTACAGCAGCCCAACATCCGAAATCTCGCACTACATCTACGGCGCCGACAGCACGCCGATCATGCGCGAAGTGTTCGATGGTGCACCAACCGTCCAGGGCAGCTACTGGGTCCACACCGACGCGCTCGGATCGCTCGTCGCCATCAGCAACCTCAACGGCAGCCACACCAGCACCTACAATTACTCCGCCTTCGGCGAAACCAGCTCCGTCGCCAACGCCATTCCCTACCAATACGCCGGTATGCGCCTCGATCCGGAGACCATGCTCTACTACGACCACGCAAGATACTATTCGCCAAAGCAGGGACGATTCATCTCCCCAGACCCAATCAGCGTCAAAGGAGGGGTCAATATCTATGCATACGCAGGGAATGATCCGGTCAATGGAGTGGATACAACTGGGCTAGACGCAACCGGCTATGACGAAGGGGACAACAACGATCCTTTCGGGGGCAGTTGCAACATCTGCATCATTGGCTCCCAGACCCTATTTTTTGGCGGTAACCTCGGTGCTCATGTTGGAGGCGATATCTGGGCCGGACCGGGAGCGGCCGCGGATTCCGGGAATTCGAGTAGCAGCAGTGGAAGCGCATCTTCGTCAGATTCCTCTGCTAGTGCGGCTGCATCCTCACCTTCGGCAGGTGGAGTAGAAGGACAACCAACAAGCGTCAGTGGAGGGGCAGGAGACACAGATGTGGGTTCACCTGCCGGAGCTATTAGTAGCACCGGCGGCGCTTCCGGTTCCGACGCGAGTGGTAACGCCTGCCTTGATGCGGGAAATTACTGCACTGGAGTTGGGAACACCATCACATTATACCGAAACCCGCTGTCGTCCATTAATGACCCATACTTAAATGCGGCGTTGGGATTTGCGGCAGGTCCACTACTGATCGCTGCTATCGGAGAATCGGCCCCACTTCTTGGAGAACAAAGCTTTTTTCGGGGCACTTATTATTCACAAAAAGTATTGGCTCAGGCAGCTCGAGGCGCTGGAGAGTTTCATTCATTTCCAGACTCCGTTGCAGCTTTTGAAGAATCTGGTACGGTGACAAAAATTGTCGGAGGCGACGGAAAGGCATACACGTCACTTAAAATTCCTGGTTCATATCAAGGTACAAATGGCAATTGGTATGATGGATTTTTCCACTTCATCAAGGATGAGGCCGGGCAGATAAACCATAGACTGTTTGAACCACGATGATCGGAATAAGAGATGAAATTACCAATTGAATATGAACGACTCTTAGAGAGCGTGGGGATACCTCTTGGAATGCCTGGTACACAAGATATTGCACTTAGTCGACAGCATGCTCTACTAGGCATAAGACTTCTTCGGTCAGCCGCCATTCCCGTATTAGGCGGAGACGTATTTTTTTGTGAAAAAGGTTCTGTCAAACTTGCCTACGCCAACTGGTCTTCAAACAAGAGATTGGATGAGAGCTTGATATCCTTTTGCGAAAGAAGCTGCACGGAGGCACAGCGGTATATCTCTGAGTTCTCGGCAGAGAAAAATAATGAGCCGTTGTTCGTATTGGTTCCAGGTTAATTTAGCAGGCGTAGCGTGTGTGGAGCGAGACGCAACCCACATCGACCAATACTTGGGCCCACACGTTTCAAATAGTCTATTTCATCCTCAATAAATTTTACGATTAAAGGAGATACCAATGTCTAGAGCAACGTTCGTGGCCGCGATTGTGTCATTCTTCCTGGTTTTGGGATCTGCCGTTGCGGCAACGGACAGCGCGACCTACACCTATGATAGCCACGGTCGCATCCAGACTGTCACCTACGCCAACGGCACGACGATCACCTACGCCTACGATGCGGCCGGCACCCGGACAACGGTTACCACGACGTGTTCGAGCAGCGGCTGCTGACCGTTGGCCGCAAGAGCGTATCCGGCATCGCCTGCCGCGCTGGTGACGGCCCGTGACCCAGATCGCGCTTGAATCGCTTCTGCCGGTCTCCGTTGTGGAGCGTGCTCGCCGCGTCCAGTCGGAAAGCGGTCGCCGCCTGGACCTCATTGCCGCCAAGCTAGGCCTCATCTCCGACGCCGAGCTTGCCGGCCTCTACGCAACCCACCTCGGCGAGCCGATTTTACCCGCCGCTCTCTACCCTGCCTCGGCCGTGGCCGCCGATCGCTTGCGCCCAAACTATTTCAGGCGGGCACGATTGCTGCCGGTTGAGGAGCATGAGGGCGCCTGCGTAATCGCCATGGCCGATCCGCTCGACGACGAGGCCGCCGCCGCCGTTGCTTTCGTGCTTGGGCTTTAGATGGAACCTCTCTGTAGCTTTGCCCTCCACTACAAATTTGGTCAGCGGTAAATCCAAAATCGCTCTGTCTGGAAGCCCGTGTATCGGATCACTGCTGCATCGGAAACTGAAAGGCCGTTCATGCCGACGATCGTAGCGACAATACGCAGTGATCGACCGGCCACAAAAAACGTCGGGCTTCCAGCGATGCCATTCTGCTCGTCCCGTTCCCGCTGGGTGATCTGCAGGGCTGCGCTTTCCGGCGTCATCCCAGGCAGGCTGGCGAGCACGAGTTCCGGCGCCAGGTCAGGTTCGACAACCGGCTTTTGCGCGTAAACGGTGAGGGCAGGCGCTACTTTGTCAAAAATGGCGCCGGTGACGCCCATGACCAGCTTGAGTTCGGCCACAGACTCGAACGGGCCTTCTCGTGGACCATAGGGATAGCCCGCTTCGGCATACTCGGCCGCTTTGGCGCCATTGAGACGGCGCCCCGCGCCCTTTTCACGCCAATCCAGGACTCGATCGGTCAGCGTTTGGGCCGTCATGTCGTCCATGCCGGTCGCCACGCGGAACAGGCGTTGCAGGGTGTCTCCTGGCGCAAAATTCAGGTCGATCAGGCCCGCCTGGTCCTGAACGGACACTTGGATTCGATGTCCCGCATAGGTCAATGTCGATGGCGAGCCATCGAGCTGGCTGGAGGGAACGCTCCCCGCGCCCAGAAGACGAAGCTCCGTGAGGGCGATAGCACCCTGAGCGATGGCATCGAGTTCTGCGCGTTGCACCGCCGTGCGCGCTATGCGTGCGTCAGTGCGGCCGGATTTGACAATCAGCGACATGAGAAGAGCCAGGACCAACGCCGCCCATAGTGCTGTCACGAGCGCAAAGCCTCGATCGCGGGGGCGATGCGACTTCACGGCGGCGGGCCAGCATGGACCGGAATCGTCAGAGGCAGCTTGCTTTGCAACTCCTGCGTGACCAGCCGTGCATCCGAGGCATTCCGGACCACGTGGGGCGTGAGGATGGCGATCAGCTCGGTCCGCGTTCCCGAGTTGGTGGTCTGCCCGAACAGCCAGCCGAGACCGGGGATGTTCTGTAGCACCGGGATGCCGTTTTTCTGGCCGGTTCGGCTGTCGCTGATGAGGCCGCCGAGCGCGACTGTCTGGCCATCGCTGACCGAGACCGTCGTGTCCAGACGCCGCTCGGAAATGGTTGGCGAGTTCAAGGAGGAGGATGTGGTGGACGAAACGCTGCTCACTTCCTCTCCGACGTCCAGCGAGACCATGCCGCTGGCGTTCACGCGGGGGGTCACTTTCAGGATAACCCCGGTATCGCGATACTCGATCGAGTTTACGACGGGTGCGTTGGTTCCGACGGTGCTGACCGCGGAGCTGGTCTCGATCGGAACCTGGTCGCCGACCTGGATGCGCGCCGGCTGGTTGTTCAGGACCAGAAGGTTGGGAGAGGATAGCACGCGCACCTTGGTCAACTGCTGCAAGGCCTGTAGCACCACGCTGCTGCCGGCGGCCGCGCCAAAAGCCACATTGAGACCGGAGGCGAAGGGTAGCCCTGTAAATGGTGTTGCTGTCGTGGCACTCGGGGTTTGTGAGAAAAGCGCCTGAAAGCTTCCGGATTTGATGTAATATTGCAGCCCGTAGGTCAGTTGGCTGGTCAGGTCCACTTCCGCGACCGTCGCCTCGATCATGACCTGAAGCGGTGCGATGTCGAGTTGCCGCAGCGCAGATTCGATCGTGCTGTACTCCTGCTGGGTTGCCAATATCAGGAGCGCGTTGTTTGTCTCGTCGGCTGTAATGCGGATGTTGGAACCTGGCGATCCAGCGCTTTGAGCGTCACCTTTCTGACCGCCACTTGTTGCGGAAGGGCTGCTTGGTCCTTGCGCCCCGCTCAATCCGCCGAGCAGCGGGTTTGCGCCTGGGTTGCTGCCCGGCGTTTGCAGACCCCCTGAAGCGCCGGGCGATGCTGCGCCTGCCGTATCAGCTGCGGCGCCTGGCGGTTGTTCACCACCTTGCCCTGTAGACTCGTTGTCGCTGCCGCTGATCCCAAAAGTTTTACGCAACACTGAGGCCAGGTTCGCCGCCCGGCCATTCTGAACGCGATAGACGAAGATGCGCCGTTCGGCGACGTCGTTGGCTTTATCCAGCCTTTCCACCCACTGGCGAACACGGTCGATGTAATCGGGCCGCATCGAGGTGACGAGCAAGGCATTCAGGCGGTCCAGGGGAGCGATCCGAACCAGTTGGCCGCTGTCACCCAGAGCGGTCAGCAAAGCCTGAACATCCTTTGCCATGTCCTTGGCTGAGACCATTTTGAGGGGCAGCACCGCGCTGGACATGCCGCGCATGACATCGACATCAAAGACACTGAGGTTCTGGAGCAGGGCGGTGACATCCTGCGCGGGGCCGCTGACGATCAGCACATTGCGAGAGGGTTCCGCGCGCAGGGTTGTGCCATTGGGCACAAGCGGCTCCAGAAGGCGCTCCAGATCGGCAGCCGGAACATAACGTGGCGTAATGACCCGTGCCACAAAACCGGTCTGAGCAGTTTGTGAGAGCTGCACTTCCCGGGCGGCTTGGGCGAGAGGCACGATACGATAAAGGCCGCTGCTTTCAACCACGGCCAGGCCGCTGAGCCGAAGAGCGGCCTCCAAACGCGCCAGCACGGCACCGCGGGGAATGGCCCCTCCGGTTTGCAGAGTGACATTTCCCTGGGCGGACGGATCAATGACGTAGGGCAGTTTCAGGACGTCGCCGAGCACGCTTCTCACCACGTCCCGCACATCAGCGTTGGCATAATCCAAGGTGACGGGCTCGCCGTAGGCGCCAGGTGGGATCGAGGGTGGCTCGGCGTCTGGCTCCCCAACAAATCGCCCGGTGCCGCGGACGATACTGGGCGCGACCAGCGGCCGCGGCGGTGCCTGGGGCAAGCGGTCCAGAGCAAAGTTGCCGGCTGGAGGTGCTGGTGCCAGCGCGATTGGTGGGGTTGTAGCGACCGCAGGCCGGTTGTCGGGATTCTGGCTGCAAGCGTCGATGAGCACCAGGGTTGAGAGCATAAGCGCAACCGGTGCACGTGGGACACTCAGGCGCGCAGCCCAGGCCGATAGGTTCTTCGTCACGCTGCTGTCTTACTGGCGGATCATGGCCGGATTGCGGGACGGCGGAAACGACAGGTCAAAATGGGCAGCACCCGCCTCAAGGTGAACGCCTCGATCATCGATTTTGCGCACCGTCCAGCCCGTCACGACCCGGCCCTCGGTCACAAAAATCGTTTTGCCGAAGGCGTCTCGCAGCAATGCCCATTGCTGATGCTGCGTTGTCACAATCCCCACGAGCATGTAGCCCCTTGGCGGCACGAGTGCGGCCTGTACCACAGGCGCAGTCTGGTCGGCCAGGTGCGCGGCCGGCGGCCGCCATGGCTGCCGTGAAGGTTCAAAGACAGGGTGAGCGGCAATGGCTGGGTAGGTTCCCGTCACGCTTTGCGGCACCTGCGATGCTTCAAGCGGCTTTGTCGCCGGCGGCGACGCCCCTGCATCGGGTCCAAGGGCGGGCAACGACGACATAAGGCTTTCGCGTATCAGTACCGCGCCGGCCAGGAGTGCCAGGCACAGGCGCCACGTCAGCGGGCTGAATCGGCGGCTAGTTCGCATGCTGCACGGGACTGGCCAGATAGCCGGCGGCGCTGAATTCAAAGCTGAGTTGCTGGGGGTGGTCGTGCGTGCTGGATGAAACGGTCGATATCGCCAGATTGTCGATGAACAGCCTTGGTGTCGCGCCTTCCAAGACACCGAGAACATGCTCCAGCGTGGCCAGCGACCCTTCCACACGGGCTCGGATGGCCAACATGCCAGCAGCTTTCGTGGCGTCTGTCGGAAGGGTGGAGGTGCTCGTGACGATGCCACCAGTTTCCTGAACCGATTTCCTCACAAGGTCCTGCATGGATGCAGCGATGGCTCCCTCATTGGGTCCGGACCAGAACAGGCCCAACCCCTGGAGTTGGCCAGTAATCTGCTGCGCGCGCTGCGCAAATACTGGCCCTCGGGTTGCGACGGCTTTCATCTCCTGTAGTTCGCGGGAAAGTGCCAGGATATCGGCTTGCCGGGACACCGCCAGATTGATGACCGGCCAGACCACGAAACCCCACAGGCAAGCCAGCAACGCCGCAACGGCGCCAACGGCAAGACTCTGCCGTGTCCATAGCGGCAGAGCGGGGTTCATGAACCGCTCCGCCGGTTGACCTGAAAGCCGAGTTGATAGCGTTCACCGGCGCCGTCCGGAGCCGCCGTGATGGGCGCAAGGAATGAAGGATTGTCGAAAATCCCAGTCTTACCGATCATGCCGAGGAGCGCGGTTGCGTGCGAGGCTGTTCCAGTGATCTCGACTTTACCATTTTGCACATGGAACTCGGAGATCGAACCATCCAGGGGAACTGCCTGGGTCAGCGCATCCAGCACGGCCAGCGGACCCGGCGCTTGCAGGCGTTTGTTGACCGACTTGAGCAGGTTTTCCGCCGCGGCCGTCCGCTGCGCCAATGCCCGAACAGCTTCGGTCCGTGCATGCAAATCTGAAACCATATCGCGGAGCGCCTCTCGCCGCGCATCAAGGTGGCAGATAAAAACCGTATAGGCGGCGATGGCAAAGCAGGCGGCGGCGATCTCGGTGCCGCGACGAAAAGTGCGTTCCCTAAAACTCGCCTGCTGGATGTGAGGAGAGCGCCACAGAATGCTTGGGTGCTGGCGCCGACCATTGGCGATGACCAAATGTGGATTGAGGCCGAGCGTTTGGGCAAGGCCTATGGCACGATCCAAAGTCGCCTGTTTGACAATGCAGACTTCAACCCGAAGGCGGTTCTTCTCAGCGGATCGCTCGGTCATGTGCCAGGCAAATCTGAGCGTCTCGGGATCGAGCGGAACCAGACGCTCCAATTGATGGTGGATGATGGACCGGAGCGACGACTCGGCCGCCAACGGCAACTCGATGCTCGGTCTGAAGGCAAAACTTTCGCCGATCTGGATGATGACGGGTGCACCAACAAGATGGTTTCTCTCCAGGACCGCCTGTCGATTGCCATCCTGTATGATCGGAATGACGGTCGGGACAGTCCTGGCGCGCGCCGGGACGAGCAGAGAAATTCCGTCGGCGGCAAAGTCGAGCCGCAGCGCGCCCGCTGACCCGCCACTCAGCCTCGATCGCACGAAGGGCGGCAGAAGCCCACCAAGCTCCGCCAGCCACCAGCCCGCAGCCTTGGCTGCAAGCCGCCGCCACGGGAAATCCAAGAGGCTCGACGTAATTGCGGTCATTCAAGGCGCCGGCAGACGGGTGTTTGCGGATCATACACGCATGCGACGTTCGCTGTCGTCTGCGTCTCGGCGGAAAAATCCAGCCACGGGGTTTTGACGCCATCAGCACGCCAGACCTGAACGCGCACTAACTCAGGCAGGTGATCCAGCCCGCTCCAGCGGTCAAACCAGGCTGGCGGGTCATTCTCCTTTACGCGGCCAAAATACCCGAAGCGTATCGCCGAGACGGACGAGGCGATCCGAACCACCTGGTTCGACAGCGTGCCGCCGGTCGCCGCGGGGAGATCCAGGTGCCAGGACATCAGCAGGGAGGACCGGTCACCTTGCCTACCCAGGGAAAATTGCTCGACCGCCATGACCCCCGGACTCAATGCCTCGGGCAAGGACGCCACCAGCTGCAAGGCCTCCTTCTCACCGCTGAAGGCGATGCTGCGGTCATTATAGTCGGCCGATGCAAAGCCAGGATAGGCACTCATGATGGCATGAAGCAGCAACTGCCGAATGGCGGTTCTCTCCGCGTCAGCATCGCGGCCTCTGTCGATGTGATGCCATGAAAGATTGCCGAACTGCACGGCGCCATAGGCCAGCACGGTCAGCATGCCCATCAGGGCCACGGCGATCATCAGCTCGACGAGCGTGAAGCCCTCATCGCTCCTGGTGTCCATCAGGAACTACCCTCAGGCCCAAGCTTCACGCTTTGCAGCCGAAACGGCCGCGTGGCCTCGCCGCTATGGGACTCGATGGTCACGGTCACCGGATAGGCGGCCAACCCCTCGGCTGGCACAGGATCGGTCAGGGCTGCCCCGACATCGACTGTCCAGCGCAAACCGCCGTCCACGCCGGTCGTCCGCCCTGGATGCACGGCAATGTCGTGGCCAAGGCGGCTCAAAGCGGTCTGGGCCGAGGAGACCGCCTGTTGCTCCATGGAAGCTTGCGCCAACCAGGCCACGCTGCCGGAGACGGTGCTGAAAGCGAGACCGGCGGCGATGGCGAGTATGACCAAGGCAATCAGCACTTCGACGAGCGTGAAGCCGAGGGCTGCATCCGCTCGCTCAGTCATCGACTTGCACGCGCCCTGTCAGCCACGCCACCTGGAGAATGGCGCGCTGCCTTCCATGTCGCAGGATGATGGTGCCCCCCGTCGCGCTGCCATCGGCGAAAAACCGGTAGGTCCGTACCGCATCCGGTGCTCCGGGGCCGTCCTGTATGGCATCGATCCGGTCCACGACCTCGGGCAATGTCGTGCTGTGCTGTATGGCCGCAGAGTAGCTGCGCTGCCTTGTGTCAACGGAGAACGCGATCGTTCTGCCGGTCCGGATCGCATCCTCTCGTGCCTGCCGCATAGCGTCCGCCATATCGGCCGCGGCCGCCCGGAACCGCATGGTGGGAATACCGGCCAGGGCACGCGGCACGATCGCCATGAGGGCGGCGGTGATCGCAAGCACCACCAGCAGTTCGAGCAAGGTAAAGCCGCTGGCAGCGCGCAACCCGTGCTGTTCGATACCCCCGAACCGGCGCATGTCAGAGCGCCAACTCGTTGACGCTCATGAGCGCCATCATCACAGCCGCCACGATGAAGGCAATCGCCAGCCCCATGATCATCGTCAGTAAGGGCACGAGAAGCGCCAGCAGCCGTTCCAGCGCCCGTTGAACCTCCTGGTCATAGATGCCGGCGATTTCGCCGAGCATCTCATCGAGCCGGCCTGTCTCTTCGCCGATACGGATCAGCTGAATCGCCAATCCGGGAAAACGGCCGGTCCGCAACAGCGGCGCCGACAGTCCTTCGCCTTCCTTGAACCGCGTTGCGGCCTCCTCAACCGCCGCGGCAAGCACCCGGTTGCCGATCGTCGAACCCGACAGGGCCATCGCGGCCGGAGCCGCCACCCCATTGCTCAGCATGACGCCGAGGGTGCGGCAAAACCGCCCAACCTCGAAACGGACGATCAGGCTGGCAAGCAGCGGAGCGGCAAGCAGCGCCCGGTCCCTCTCGATGACCATGGAAGGATTCCGCATGATCGCACGGCCGGCCAGCATGGCACCGGCAAGCGCGGCCAGAATAATCCACCAATCATCCCTCAACGCATGCCCCGCGGCGATGACAATCTGGGTGCTCATCGGCAGCCTGGCGCCCGCTTCCCGGAACATCGGTTCGAACTGCGGCAGCACCGACGTCAGGATCAGACCGACGGAAAGACCCGCGACGATGATCAGAATGAGCGGATAGATCATGGCCGAGATGATTTTCTGCCGCATCGCTTGCGACCGCACCAGAAATTCGGCGGTTTCCGCCAGAACGCCTTGCAAGGCGCCGCTCATCTCGCCGGCGCGGACCAGAGTGACAAGAGCCTCCGGGAACAGCCTGCCTTGCCCGGCAAATGCCTCCGCGAGACTGGCGCCGTCTCTGACCTGATCGAGAGTCCGTTGCAGCGCGGCACGCATGCGACGGCCTTCTGCTAGCTCGATCAGGATACCAAGAGCCCGGTCCAGCGGCAGACCCGCTTTCAGCAGCCTCGCCAACTGCTGGGTCACCAGCGCCAGCTCGCGCAACGGCAAAGGCCCGGCCGCCAGCCTGGGCATCCCAAAGCCATTTCGGGACTGGGTTCCCAATTCGACGGCATCGATGGGCAGAAGCGCCCGGTCGTGAAGATGCACCAGCACACCATGCGCCGCGGGCGCCGCAAACTCGCCGGTGACGAGTTCGCCGGCACTGGTTAGGGCGCTGTAGCGAAAACGTTTCACGATCAGCCGTCCCGGATGACCCGTGCGACCTCTTCAATCGTGGTCACGCCGGCCAACGCCTTGCGTAGCCCGTGCGCGTGCATGGTCTGCATCCCTTCACTGACCGCCGCAGCCTGGATATCACGCGCATCGGCGCGTTGCAGAACCAGCGACCGCAGCACCTCGGTCATGACCATCAGCTCCAGGATCATGGTCCGGCCGCGATACCCGGTGCCGCCGCAGGCGTCACACCCGACCGCCCGATGCAGCGTCACATCGGACACCCTCTCCAGCTCAGGTATTTGGGCGCAAAACAGCGCCGCCGGAGCGGTGTAGGGCTCCTTGCAGGCGGGGCAGAGGACGCGCACCAGCCGCTGGGCCAGCACACCATTCAGGGTTGGGGGCAGCAGATATGTCTCTACGCCCATGTCGAGCAGGCGGGTTATCGCACTCGCGGCATCGTTGGTGTGGACCGTGGAGAGTACAAGGTGGCCGGTGAGCGCCGCCTGGACGGCGATTTGCGCCGTCTCAAGGTCGCGTATTTCACCAATCATCATGATGTCCGGGTCCTGGCGCAAAAAACTGCGCAGCGCCGCGGCAAAGGTCAGGCCGATCTGCGGTTTTACCTGCACCTGGTTGACGCCCGCGAGCACATACTCGACCGGATCCTCCACGGTCAGGATTTTGCATTCCGCGGCATTCAACTCGCGCAGGGTCGTGTAGAGGGTCGTGGTCTTGCCGCTGCCTGTCGGCCCGGTCACCAGGACCACACCATGGGGGCGCCGCGTGACCTCACGCCAACGCTGCAACAGCGCCCTGTCGAAGCCGATGGCATCGAAATCCAACGCCAGCGCACTGCGATCGAGGATGCGTAGCACCACGCTCTCGCCGTGAATCGCCGGTGTTGTGGAGACGCGCAGATCAATCTCCTGGCCGCGCACGACCTGGCGTATGCGGCCGTCCTGCGCCAGCCGGCGCTCGGCAATGTTCAGCCGCGCCATGATTTTAATGCGCGAAATGACGGCCGCCTTTAACCGTGGCGCGGGCGGCTCGGCATCGCGCAGCACGCCGTCAACCCGGTAGCGCAGGCGTAGCCCGGCCTCGATCGCCTCCACGTGGATGTCGGAGGCCCGCAACTCGATCGCCTGGGCGATCAGCGCGTTGACAAGCCGAATGACCGGCGCTTCGCTGGCGAGGTCGCGAAGCCGGTCAAGGTCGGCGTCGCGGTCTTCGTCCTGACGGTCGTCTATGGTGCCTGTATCAGCCAGCGGCGCCGCGGCGCCGTAGAGGCGCTCGATCGCCAAATCGATGTCGGATGGCAGTCCAACCCGCCGGAGCACAGGTTTTTCAAGAGCAAAAGCAACAGCCGCGGCGGCCTCGTCGTCGAGCGGATCGGCCATGGCGATCACGCAGGCACCCTCATGCTCCTCGACCGGCAGCAATCTTGCCCGCCTGAAATAGTTCGGGCGCAGGCGGTCGGCTGCGACGGCCGAGGCAGGATAGCGGCTGACGGGCAATACCGGCTCGCCGAGGTGCGTTGCGTAGAGGTTGGCAAGCTCAGCGTCGGAAATGAGGCCTAGCTTGGCGGCGATGAGGTCGAGGCGACCACCGCTTTCCGATTGGATGCGGCGAGCACGCTCTACAACGGAAGACGGCAAAAGCGATTCAAGTGCAATCTGAGTCACGTGCCGTCACCATCGCGGCAAGCGATGCCGGATACGCTCTTGCGGTCTATGATCAGCAGCCGCTGCTTGAGCATGTGGTGGTTACCGTCGTGCGGTTGCCGGCTGAATCGTACGCGTAGGTGATCGTCGTGCCGTTGGCGTAGGTGACAGTCTGGATGCGACCGTGGCTGTCATAGGTGTAGGTCGCGCTGTCAGTGGCGGCGACGGCATGCCCAAAAATCAGGAAGAATGCTGCTATCGCGGCCACGAAGGTCGTCGTGGACATTGCATGTCTCCTTTGGTCGTAAAGCCTATTGATCATGAAGCAGACCGTTCGAAAAGTAGGGAGATGGATATTAGTGGCTGTGGGTTGCGCTTTGCTCCACCCACGCTACTCGTTTGCTAACTAGTTAGATTATCGCAATGAAAGGAGCGTCCCTATTATCCTCTCAATATCGCTAATCGGAGAACCCGCTATGGAGTCAAGTCCTTTGGGTGGCTGCGCATAGCATAGGTAGGATAAGCAATTTGTGATGATGTTCCGCTCACTAACGTTCATACTCACTATAAAACTTCCAGTGTCGGTTTCCTCTATACGCATTATTCCACGCCCCTTATCGCAGTGTTGCTCTGTAGCTAGGCCAGCTACCGGAAATGTTATAGGCAGATCCGCCGTCCTGGGTGCCTGGGTTAACCACAACAAAAAAGTTATTGGACTGGTTATAATACCAGCTTCGGCCATTTGAAAGAACTCCAGATTCTGATGGAGATCGAATTGTTTGGTTAATTTGCGACTCAAATTCATAGTTGGTTGCGTATCCACCGGCGTGGCCGGCCGCAATTGTAGCAGCAATTGTATCTACAGCATCATTGTAAGCGTCGATCATCTCGTTAACGTCTTGTTCTGATGGAACCCAGCTAGGCGTTGATAATGAGGATGCAAAACGGCTTTCCGGAGATATAAGTGCAAGCTGTTTCTGCAACGAAAAATACTCATTTGCACGAAATTCGGCAAAGGGATCAAGCATTTCCTCAGCGCGATCATCTTCTTCGGGTGCTCCAGCAAAGCTTATCGGTGCCCCTTCTGGTCCGCCGAGTCCAAGGAGTGACGGTTGTGCTGTGTTTGTGCCAAGCAAAGAGGGTTGCACCGTAGCTCCAGTTGACCCCCAGTTGCCTCCACTTGGTATTGTGCCTACTACGCCTCCGTTGGCCGCTGCCGCATCCGCACCGGCGCCTCCATCGTAGGATATGAAACTCCCGTAGTTATTTCCGGTTTGGCTGCCGATAAGGGTGTACTGCGTCACGTAGAAGCCGCCTCCACCATCGTCGCTACCAAGCGTGCCATCGACTGTTTGGCTGCCGGCTCCAGCGGAGCCTGAGGGCAAGCGTCCCGGCACATACCAGTCGCCGGTAAGATCCACTCCATTGACCGGATCATTCCCTGCGTATGCGTAGATATTGATCCCTCCTTTGACGCTGATTGGGTCTGGGGAGATGAACCGTCCCTGCTTTGGCGAGTAGTATCTTGCGTGGTCGTAGTAGAGCATGGTCTCTGGATCGAGTCGCATGCCGGCGTATTGGTAGGGGCTGGCGCTGGCGACCGCGTTGGGTTCGCCGAAGGCGGAGTAATTGTAGGTGCTGGTATGGCTGCCGGCGCTGTTGGTGATGGCGACGAGCGATCCGAGCGCGTCGGTGTGGACCCAGTAGCTGCCCTGGACAGTTGACGCACCGTTGAACACTTCGCGCAGAATCGGCGTGCTGTCGGCGCCATAGATGTAGTGCGAGATTTCGGATGTCGGGCTGCTGTAGTCGGCGATTTCGCGGTTCCCGTCATTCACGAAGATCGTGATCACGTTGTTGACGGTCTTGCTGGTCCGGCGGGAGAACGGGTCGTAGGTGTAGGTGGAGGTGTATTGGGCGTTCGTCGCCGAAATCAGGCGGTTCTTCTGGTCGAACTGGTAGCTGGTTTTGCCTAGGGCCGCCGTCGGATCGCTGGTCAGGTTGCCGCTCTGATCGTAGGTCAGAGTGTTGCCATTGATCGCCGAGTACTGGTTCAGGCTGTTCGGCGTGTAGGTGTCGGTTGCTGTCGCCGGCGGGTGCCAGAGATAGGCGGTGTTGGACACGGTGTCACCGACGCGGCGCTCATTGTTGTCGCGCGTATAGCCGAAGGTGGCAGTCGGCAGCGTGCCGGTATTCGCAAAAGTGTGAGCGATTTGCGAGAGGCCGCTGAAGGGGTCGTAGCTGTAGGCGGTGCTGGTGCCGTTGGCGTAGGTGAGCGTCGTGCGGCGCGACAGCGGGTCGTAGGTATAGTGCGCCAGGCTGGTCGCCGTGGTCGAACCGGCCGGGGTTTCGGAGACGTTGGTCATCCGGTCCAGCTCGTCATAGGTGTAGGTGTAGGTGTATTTGTCGGGGTAGGTGATGGAGGCATCGTTGCCATCGGCATCGTAGGTATATTTGATGTCCAGCCCGTCACCCGGGGTGGTTGCGATCTGGCGCCCCGCGGTATCGTATTGATAGCTGAGGGTGCCGACCAACGTGCCTGACGAATAGGTGATAAGCAGCGGTCGTCCGGCGAGGTCGTAGGTGGTCTTGACCGGCAAGGTAAAGCTTTGTTCTTTCTCTTGGGTGACCCGGTTCATGGCGTCGTAGGTGAAGGCCGTCTGCAACCCGCCGCGGTTGGTGCTGGTGGTGACGCGGCTTGCGTTGTCGAGCACGAGCGTCTCGCTGGTGCCGTCGGTGTAGCCGGT